>Ga0209716_1001534_pt1 | contig 17115 bp, 15 predicted proteins | sample COGITO_mtgs_1205_FD_184811 | JGI IMG/M metagenome (GOLD analysis project Ga0209716, IMG submission 184811) | Pelagic marine microbial communities from North Sea - COGITO_mtgs_120531 (SPAdes) (version 2) | ecosystem: Environmental > Aquatic > Marine > Epipelagic ...
TAATTATTAGAAAACCAGCAACTAAAAATTTTGAAAACCGGAAAACAATTGTCTTGCAAAGTCATTTAGATATGGTTCACCAAAAGAACGGTACTACTATTTTTGATTTCGACAACGAAGGAATTAACATGTTAATTGAGGGGGATTGGGTTACTGCAGACGGAACAACTTTAGGCGCTGACAATGGCATGGGTGTTGCTGCAATAATGTCTGTTTTGTCTTCAAAAAAAATACAGCATCCTAATATTGAAGCACTGTTTACGATAGATGAAGAAACGGGTATGACTGGAGCTATGGGACTAGAAGCTGGTTTGTTAGAAGGAGAAATTCTTTTAAATTTAGATACAGAAGAGGATGATGAAATAGGAATGGGTTGTGCTGGTGGTATCGATGTTACTGCTACTGGAAAATACCCTGAAGAAGTGACACCTCAAAAAACAATCGGATTTTCATTAACCGTTAAAGGGTTGAATGGTGGGCATTCTGGAATGGACATTCATAAAGGATTAGGGAATGCTAACAAAATAATGAACCGTTTGTTATTTGATGGTTTTTCAAAATTTGGTTTACGCATTTCAGAAATAAATGGCGGTAGTCTTAGAAATGCCATTCCTCGTGAAAGTAATGCCACAATTGCTATTGACAAAATTTCTGAAAAAATTTTTCTTAGAAATATAGAACTGTTGATTGCCCAAATAAAAAATGAATTTTTATCCATAGAACCCAACTTAACTATTGAAATTCAGGAAATAGCAACTCCTGAAAAAGTTATGGGACTAAATATTCAAGAAAACTTCATAAAAGCTATTTACACTTCGTTAAATGGGGTATACAGAATGAGTCCTACAATTTCAGGACTTGTAGAAACCTCCAATAATATTGCAAAAGTAACTGTACAAAAAGGTCTTATTAAAGTCAAATGCTTAATACGTTCTTCTTCTGAAAGCAACAAACAAGACCTCACAAATTCATTAAAATCTGCTTTTGAATTAGCTGGATTTGAGGTAGAGCTTTCAGGTGAATATCCAGGATGGCAGCCTAATGTAAATTCAAAAATTTTAGAAATAGTTTCTAATATTTACGAGGATTTACATGGAGAAAAAGCACATGTAGCTGCCTGTCACGCAGGATTAGAATGTGGTATTTTAGGACAAAATTACCCAAAAATGGATATGGTTTCATTCGGACCAACCATTTTAGGAGCACATTCACCAGATGAAAAAGTCAGCATCTCTTCAACACAGAAATTCTGGAGATTTTTACAAGAGATTCTAAAAAATATACCCAAAAAATAAGCATTTATTTATACAAAAAAACCAAAGTAAATCGGCTGTTTTTTTTATTTCAATTTGTTTAAAAACTTCATAAATTAAGTCTTAAAGACTTATAACAAAGAGGTTTGCAAGTTTATACTTTTGTTAACATCTTTCATTCCATAAAAAGAGAAAAAAATGTAAATTTACTACTTGTTAGGAAATCTTCTATAATGGGAAAAATTATTGCTATTGCAAATCAGAAAGGCGGTGTTGGTAAAACAACAACCAGCGTTAATTTAGCTGCTTCTTTAGGAGTTTTAGAAAAACGTGTTTTATTAATTGATGCTGATCCTCAAGCAAATGCATCATCCGGACTAGGTATTCAAGTTGAATCTGTAGAAAAAGGGACCTACCAAGTATTAGAACATACCGTTACTGCAAAAGAAGCAATTGTAAAAACAGCTTCTCCAAATTTAGATATGATTCCTGCACACATTGATCTAGTGGCAATCGAAATTGAATTAATAGACCAACATGAGCGAGAATATATGTTAAAAAAAGCGCTGGTAAATTTAAAAGATGACTACGATTATATTTTAATTGATTGTGCTCCATCTCTTGGTTTGATTACTCTAAATTCTCTTGTAGCTGCCGATTCTGTAATTATTCCTATTCAATGTGAGTATTTTGCTTTAGAAGGGTTAGGCAAGTTACTAAATACGATAAAAAGTATTCAAAATATTCATAATTCGGAGCTAGATATAGAAGGATTGCTCCTTACCATGTTTGATTCCCGTCTTCGACTTTCTAATCAGGTAGTTGATGAGGTTAGAAAACATTTTTCTAGCATGGTTTTTGATACTATTATTAGAAGAAATACTCGTTTAGGAGAAGCTCCTAGCTATGGTGAAAGTATTATTGCCTACGACGCGACAAGCAAAGGTGCTGTAAATTACTTAAATTTAGCACAAGAATTATTAAAAAAGAATTCATAAAATGGCAAAAGCAACCAAGAAACAAGCTTTAGGAAGAGGATTATCAGCCTTACTGAAAGAATCTTCCCATGTAATTTCTGCTACCGACAAAAATGCAGACAAAGTTGTTGGAAGCATTATTGAAATAGGCTTAGACTTGATTGATGTAAACCCTTACCAACCTCGAACTTATTTTGATGAAGAAGCGCTAGTCGAATTAGCCAATTCAATCAAAGAACTCGGAGTTATTCAACCGATAACTGTAAGGAAATTAGATGGAAATAAATTTCAACTAGTTTCAGGTGAACGTCGTTTTAGAGCTTCTAAATTAATAGGGAACAAAAAAATACCCGCTTATATTCGCTTAGCCAATGATCAAGAAATGCTTGAAATGGCGCTTGTCGAAAACATACAACGTAAGAATTTAGATCCCATAGAAGTTGCGCTTTCTTATCAACGTTTAATTGATGAAATTCAGTTAACTCAGGAAGAATTAAGTACCCGAGTTGGAAAAAAGCGTTCAACAGTAACCAATTATTTACGATTGCTAAAATTAGATCCAATTTTACAGACAGGAATGAGAGACGGTTTCATTTCTATGGGACATGGTCGCGCAATGATTAACATTCAAAATACAGAGGACCAATTAGCAATTTATGAGAAAATCTTAAGAGAGAAATTATCTGTAAGACAAACTGAAGATCTTGTAAAAAATTTAAAATCAGGAACAAATACTAAGCCTAGTAAAAAGAAAGTTCCTAGCTACATAAAAACAAGTATTCATGGAATTAGTGAGTATTTTGGACACAAAATTGATATTACAGTTAGTTCAAATGGTAAAGGAAAAATTTTAATTCCGTTTCATTCTGAAGAAGATTTCAACCGTATAAAAAACTTATTAAAATAAGTGCTTTTAAAAAGAATCATATTTGTTTTTTTCTTTGCATTTTTTTGTGCGCCCGTTCTTGGACAGAAAGATTCTTTAAATATTGATCGTGAAATGTTTAAAAAAGACATTAAAATTGACAAAGTAGGTATTTACAACCCTCTTGCTCCTGCTAAGGCGGCATTTTATTCTGCTATTTTCCCAGGGTTAGGTCAAGTTTATAATAAAAAATATTGGAAAACTCCTATTGTCTGGGGTGCCATGGGTACGAGTATTTATTATTATTTAAATAATAATAAAGAATATAAGAGATATAGAACAGCATACAAACTGAGAAGAAATAATTTAATTGACGAATTTACTATCGATGGAAATGAAATTATTTCTTTAAGAACGCTAGAAAGAGCACAAGATCAATTGAGAGAAAATAGAGATTTATCGCTTTTAACATCCATAATTCTATATGTGTTGCAAATTGTAGAGGCCAGTGTGAATTCGCATTTACTCCAATTTAACACCGATGATAATTTATCACTCAAACCTACTTTTATAAATGATCCTATAAAAATAGATGCTCCAAAAGTAGGCTTAACAATCAAATATAATTTTTAAAATGAAAATCGCACTATTAGGTTACGGAAGAATGGGAAAAGAAATTGAGAAAATTGCTTTATCTCGTGGACATGAAATCGTAATCAGAAAAGATGTTGATGATACTATTGATATAACAGTAGCAGATGTTGCTATTGATTTTAGTGTACCTTCTTCGGCATTTAACAATATTACCAATTGTATAAACAACAATGTACCTGTAATTTCTGGAACTACAGGCTGGCTAGATAAATACGAGGAGGCTGTAAAACTTTGTAAAGAAAAGAAAAGTGCTTTTATATATGCATCAAACTACAGTCTGGGTGTCAATATATTTTTTGAATTAAATAAACAATTGGCAAAAATGATGCATCATTTGAGCGACTATGATATTTCTATGGAAGAAATTCATCATACAAAAAAACTCGATGCTCCAAGTGGAACAGCGATAACCTTGGCAGAAGGAATCATAGAAAATTCTTCTAAAAAAAATTGGGAATTAGGAACGAAAACTTCTGAAGAAAACATTCCCATCATCGCTAAAAGAATTCCTAAAATCCCTGGCACACATTCAGTTTGGTATGACTCTAAAGTTGATTCTTTAGAAATCAAACACACTGCAAATAGCAGAGAAGGTTTTGCTTTAGGGGCTGTAGTTGCTGCAGAATGGATTCTTGGGAAAGAAGGAATTTTTACAATGAAAGATGTACTTAATATTGATTCATAAATTTAATAAAAAAATTACTAGAAAATATTAAAATATATAATTATGACATTTACAGAATGGGCTATCTTTTTTTTAGCGATACAATTACTTCACTTTTTAGGAACTTGGAAGCTCTATAAAAAAGCAGGCAGAAAAGTATGGGAAGCTATAATTCCAGTATATAATGGTATTGTTTTAATGAAAATTATCAATCGTCCCAAATGGTGGATCCTCTTACTATTTATTCCTGTTGTTAACTTATTAATGTTTCCTGTAATTTGGATTGAAACTATCAGGACCTTTGGTTTTTATAAAAAATCAGATTCATTTTTTGTCATTATTACGCTAGGTTTATATTTATTTTACATTAATTACGCAACAGATTTACAACACAATCCAGATAGAAGTCTAAAACCTAGGTCTGAATTAGGGGAATGGATTAGTTCTATTACATTTGCTATTATTGCAGCCACTTTAGTTCACACCTACTTTATTCAGCCCTTTACGATACCTACTTCATCTTTAGAAAAATCATTATTAGTGGGAGATTACCTTTTTGTTAGTAAGTTCCATTATGGAGCAAGAGTACCCTCTACAGTTATTGCAGCTCCAATGGTACATGATTCTATACCCTACTTAGGAAAAGCCTCTTATTTAAAAAACCCACAACTTCCCTATACACGTTTACCTGGTATTCAAAATATTAAAAATAATGATATTGTTTGTTTTAATTGGCCTGCAGATACTCTGGCTACAATGTGGGGAGATACTTCTGGAAAATTCACATACAAACCTGTTGACAAAAAGACAAACTATGTAAAACGATCTGTTGGTATAGCGGGAGACTCTTTGGAAATGAGAAATGGATATTTTTATATAAATGGAAAAAAGAATGATTTGCCAGAAAGAGCAAAATTACAATTCTATTACACCTATGAATCTAAGAAACCAATTAATCAAAATACCTATCCAAAATTCTTAATTAATAAAGAAAGGACCGGAGTTTATAAAATTTTATCTGAATACTGGGAGAATCCTAAAGTGCAAGACGCAATAAAAAAGAATGGTAATTTATCTAAAATTGGTTCAGATTCTATTTATACGGAAGTTGCCGGAGGCATAAATCCTAATTTTGCGAGAAAGCTAAAAATGTTTTCTGTTGAAAATAAGATAAATATTAATTTAACAGAAGAAGAGGTAACACGTTTATATGCCTACCCATTAACTGTTTCAATAAATAAAGTAAATCATGAGGCTGATAAAGCTATATTTCCACACATAGAAAGGTTAGGCTGGAGTCAGGACAATTTTGGCCCTATATACATTCCAAAAGCTGGAACAACTGTTAAAATAGATTCAGAATCACTCCCTTTTTATGAACAGATCATAAAAAATTATGAAAACAATGATTTACAGATTGTAGGTGATCATATCTTTATAAATGGAGTAAAAACAAATTCATATACCTTTAAACAAGATTATTTTTATCTAATTGGAGATAACAGACACAACTCTTTGGATGCTCGCTATTGGGGATATGTACCATTTGATCATGTACTTGGTAAACCCGTAATGGTTTGGTTTAGTTGGGATGCAAATGCTCCTTCTTTAGGAGCCAAATTAAAATCGATTCGTTGGGATAGAATGTTTACTACAGTTCATGGCGAGGGAAAACCTACTTCATATAGATATTTGGTTTTAGCCTTCATACTCCTTTATATCGGTTACAGTTATTCTAAAGGAAAAAAGAAATCTGAAAAAAAATAGGAATAATGTCGTTATTTATTCCAACATATTTCGCTCCTATTTCTCAATATTCTGAAATCATACAATCTGATAGCATTATTTTTGAAGTGGAAGATAATTTTCAAAAACAAAGCTACAGGAACCGATGCTACATATATAATTCTAATGGAAAACAGTTATTAAATATTCCTGTAAAAGAAAAGAAAAAAAATTCGTCTTTAAGAAAAAAAACAAAAGACATGTTAGTTGATAATGATTCTCATTGGCAAGAACATCACTTAAAATCTTTACAATCAGCTTACAGATCTTCTCCTTTTTATGAATTTTACGAAGATGAGCTACTCGTTATTTTTACAAAAAAATACTCCTATTTACAGGATGTTAATATTGATACGCATCTATTTATAACAGATGCTTTGCAAATAAATCAACAGTTCTCTAAGACAAAAGAGTATCTTATAAAAGGTGATGAAAGTGACTACAGATATCTTGCAGATATTAAAAAACAACCCAAGAAACCCCTAGATAAATACATACAAATGTTTGACAATAAGCATGGTTATATCGATAATTTGTCAATTTTAGACCTTCTTTTCATGGAAGGGCCAAATGCCATAAGTTATTTAAAATAAAAAAGGATTTATATTTTTTAACGACTCCAAAAAAAGCCATCTTCATAATAAATTAATTTATAAATATTTAATTACTAATTTTTAAAAGGATATTAAATTTATTTGGATCTGTTGAACACATTTTTTTATATAAAAAAAAAAATAACTATTTCAATGTATGTCTATGAAACTAAGAAATCATTATGTTAAATTTGTTTAAGATTAAGTGTAATTTAAATTTTTTATTCTTTTAAGATAATATGAACTTTGTTAAAAAAATCACTAAATTATATTCTCTTTCCCAATCTGACGAATTTGCTTTTAAACTAAATGAGATTTTAAAACCTAAGGTTTTTAAAAAAAATGACATTATTATAAAACTAGGCGAAACACCCTCAAAATTTTATATTTTAAAAGAAGGTGTTGTCAGAAGTTATGTCGTCGGTCCTAATGGAAAGGAACATATTAAAATTTTACACAAATCTATCTGTGTTTTTGCTCCTTTAACTGCACTTGTTAAAAAACAAGCATCTACACTAATTTTTGATTGCTTAACTGACTGTGAGATTTTAGAAGGAAATTATCAAGATTTTCTAACATTGACAAATTCAGATTTAGATTTTTCTAGCTTTTACATTAAAATACTAGAGGGAAGTTATATCAATTCTGAAAATAAAGTGTATGATTTATCTGTTTTAAATTCTACGGAAAGATATATTAAACTCAAGAAAGAAATCCCTGATATTGAAAACTTAATTCCGCAATATCACATAGCTTCTTATTTAAATATAACCCCAACACAACTAAGTAGAATTAGGAGAGAATATTATTCAAGATAATTTTCTAAACCTATAAAATCAACTTTATTGTTATATGGTTATATTTTTTCCCAAACAAGAATGCTCTTTTTGTAGAAAAACTAGAACGTGTTTCTTGTACTTTCATAATCTCTAATACTATTTATAATATCTTTTAAAAAGAGTTGAAAACTCTGAGGAGATATTCAACCTAAAAATTAAGAAAAGGTATACTATTACAGTACATAAACTTTTTAAGAAAATATTTATAATTGGATGGATTGGTAAATTTAAAACATACACATTTTCAACAGAGAAATCCCAAAAGTTAAACAAGAGATATAATACTGTAATAATCATAATCATTATAAATGTTTTCTTGGTGAAGGGTGTCATAAAAAATTTCTTTTTTACAAAGTACAGTTTAAAAATATTTGCAGAAACAATTACAATTAAAGTAGCCAACGCTAAACCGTCTGTTCCCATTTCTAGCTCATAATAAAAAAGTTTATTTAATAAATACACCGACAATGCCATAAAAACACTAATGGGCAGCATTATTTTATAAAACTTTGAATTGTTAATGATTGCACCATTATTTCCCATAAAGCCATTAAATAACTTGAGTAAAGAAATCATTAGTACCACCAACACACCTCCGGCATATTCTTGGGGTAACAACAAATAAAGCTGCTGTATATTTGTGTTTATTAACACAAAAAAAAGACCACTAATTAATAATAAATTAATAGAACTTTTTTTATATAAAGAGGCTACCTCATCATGATTATTCTCGTTTAGAGTTTTTGAGGTTAAGGGTTGTAAAATGTTTAACATTGCTCTACTTGGAGCTTCAATAAAAGAACCTATAAAAACAGCTACAGAATAATATGCTGCTTTTACCAAAGATTCTTTTCCTGGAATCATAAATTTATCAATATCTAAAATAATTGCACCAGCGCTTCCTGCTAGGATAATATATGCAGAAAAACGAAGTACTTCTTTAAAGTTATCAGGTACAGAAAAAGTGAATTTTGGCAAGTATAATTTAAAAGCATACAACATCATGATAAGAGTTCTTAAAAAATAAGCTCCTGTTAGATAGTAGATAAACTCTGTCTTTGAAATAAAACCAAAATAAACAGCAAATAATAAAATCATAACAACAACCCTATTATATAACTCTTTTAAAATAGTACCAATCACCGATTGAAATTGAACTTTAGCCCATGCATAAAAAATCTCAAAATAAGATGTGAATACAGCAACTAAAAAAATAATAAAAGTATATTCTTTGATAACTGAGTTAACTCCCGATAAATAATCCCCTATTTGTTGGTAGAAATGGTTTCCAAAATAAGCAATTGGAATTGCTATTAGTATCGGTAAAAAAAGAACAGATGACAAAAAACGATCTTTCTCTACTTTTGTAAAATAACTAGAAAAAAATTTCACAATGGTATGGTGAACTCCTAGAGCAATTAAAGGCATTAATAAATTAGAGGTAGAAAGCAAGAAGGTTACAAGACCATAGTATTCATCTTCTAAAAAACGAGTATATAAAAACAATGTATTGATACCCCCTACAGCAAAACCTAGATAAATAAAAAGCGTATTCTTTAAAGACTGTTTGAAAATAATACCCATATTACGAATGTAAACTATTAATAATAGAAGCCAACTTTTTAGTCAATTCTTTTCGGTGATATTTTTTTATGTGTTTAGAGTTTACCTCTAAATTTCCTTTTTTATATAAATCATATAATTTTATAATTTCAGAGGATAATTTGTCTTCATTCTCAAAATCAACAATTACACCAGCATTTGTATCATTAATAATGTCTGCTAAATCCCCATCTTCAGGACCAATTGCTAGTATGGGTCTGTTAGCAATTAAATACTCGAATAATTTTCCAGTTAAAATTCCCTTACACTTTTTAACGTTTGGAATCAATAACAATAGAACTTGTGCTTTTCGTTGATATTCAATAGCTTTGGCATGATCTACATAATTAATAAAACGAGTATTCTCTTCTAATTTATTGTTGAAAACTGCTGTTTTTACTTCATCAGAAATATCGCCAATAAAATTCAATTGTAATTCTTTTTCAAAGTCTTTGTGCTGCGAACAAAGCACCTGTAAAACCCTAAATAAATTTTCAGGATTACTTTGTTTTGGCAACAAACCAATGTAGGAAATTGTAAACTTTTCGTCTAAAAGCACCTTTGTAGGTTCCAAAAAATCATCATCAAAACCATTGGTTACGACTTCTACTCTATTTGCATATTTTGAAAATTCTTTTTTCAATGCATTACTCACTGTTAAAACGCAATCTGCCTTTTTCAAAACAGATTCTTCTAGTTTTTTATTTCTATTCTTTACAAATGAAAACTCCTTAAAATCTTTATTATAATAGATATCGGACCATGGATCTCTGAAATCAGCGAGCCATTTTACATCATTTTTTTGATGAAGTTTTTCTGCAATTAAATGCATACTGTGTGGTGGACCCGAAGAAATAATTACATCCACATCATTTTTATTTAAATATTTTTGAAGGTATTTTACGGAGGGTTTTATCCAAAATAGTTTTGGATCTGGAATAAAAAAATTCCCCCTAATAAAAGATAAAAAACTACTTTTAGATGTATTAGAAATTCCAGAATTTTGTTGCAAATTTTTCTTCCAAAACAGTAAATCTGTTGGCTCCCAGATAGGATGTTTTAATACTTCAATATTCTCAGGAATTTCATTTAATAGACTATCATCTATCGATGGGTATCGCGGATTGCTTATCGTATAAACAATGGGTTGTATATTAAAGCCTTGTAAATACTTTACAAACTTTAACCAGCGCTGTACACCAGAACCTCCTGCTGGTGGCCAGTAATATGTAATGATTAATACTTTCAAGAGTTTAAATTATCGTATAAATGTAGTAGTTTTTTTGAGGTTTGTTCCCAAGAAAACGTATTTTCTATAAACTCTTTCCCATTTCTTCCTAACTCATTTCTTAATTCTTCATTATTGTAGAGTGTTAACACTTTCTCAGAAAAATCTTGAGCATCTTTTTCTTTATGTACCAAACCTGTATTATTTTTCTCTACTAATCTTCTTTGAGCATTGGCGTCACTCACTAAAAGGGGTTTTCCGAGACTCATATATTGGAAGATTTTGTTTGCATATGCAACATCATGTTGTAAATTTCTATGCAAAGGGGATATACATATTTGACTCGCTAAAATATAGGTTTGAAATAAATTTATATTTTGCCACCCCTCAAAATCGACATAATTATTTAACTTTAAAACTTCAACTTCTTTTTTTAAAATAGGGTCTGTTGAGTTTTTCCCCACGATTACAAGCTTTAAGTGTGGAATTATATCTTTTAGTTTTTCTACAGAAAGTATTGCTGTTATCAATCCCCTTCTTAGATGAGTATCTCCCAAATATAAAATCACAAATTTATTCTTGTATCTGTTTATAATACTTTTATCAATCTTATAATTGGTATAAAAGGATTCTCTAATGGTATTTGGAACTAAAACCAATTTATTTTTTGAAGAAGGAATTCTCCTCTCTAAGCTGTCTATAAATTCAGGTGAAACAGTTATCACTTTATCTGATTTATGAATAAATTCCTCCTCTTTAGTTTTCCACACTTTAGGAGAAATTAGATATTTTCCTGGAAATTTTTGAAGATGAGGATATAATTTCATCACTTCCGGAGTATTGTCATGCAAATCTAAAACAATTGGTAAATTGTATTTTTTATTGGCATTAAAAACTGCTTGTGCGATACGAATATCATGAATATGTAACGCTTCAATGGTATTTATTTTTATAAAATTTATAATTTTACGTTTCATAAAAACAGTATACAAGGGAATGGTATAGGCCAAAGCAGACAATTTGTATTCTATTTTATTTGATACATATCGTTTTACATGAATACCATTGATAATCTCACATTGCTTTTGATTCCCATAATGCAAACAAAAAAGGAAAACTACATGACCTGCCTCAATGAGAGAAATTGCCTCGTTTTCAACTCTGGGATCTGGAGGGAATACGGCGTCTAAAATCATTCCTATTCTCATATACTATAATTTCTTAGCAATAAAGTATAATATTTTAAAGTATTTATTTTTAATAAATTGAAGGAAGTTATGAAACTTTCAAAAAAATTAAATCCTTTAACTCCATCTAAAGAGTGTTTTATAAAAAATACTGGTGTACTAAATAAAACCATTTCTGTTATATTAATTTCAATAAAATGATCACTATCAATAAGAACAAACTCTGGGTTCCTATGTCCGAAAACTAACAAAACGTTATTAAAAGGTTAAGTGAATGAAGATAGCACTCGTATGGTTTAATTATGTAAAGTATTATTTATTATAATTAAAGTAAAATTACTAAAATATATAAGAAAAACAATGTTTTAAAAACATTATATAAAAAAAAGAGAGAGTATATATACCCTCTCTCTTCTCTCTCTCTAACTTAGCAAAATTTATCGAAATGCGATTTGCTTCAATATAAAAAACAAAATCAACATATGTCAATTTAGGGATTTATTTCGAATGCTACAAAAAAAAGGTTACTCTTTTTATAAAAAGCACATTTACTAAAAAAAAAATTAGTATCAAATTTTTTTTTTATAATTACTTTGTTTATAATTGATCTAGATAGCAAACAATTGAAGAAAATTAATGTTACATAATAAAATAAGGCATCTATCTCTACTCGTATTATTTATAATCAATATGCCAGCTTTGGGACAAAAGCTACCAGAAGAAAGTTTATACTTAAAAAAACTATGGAAATTTAGTCAAATAAATAGCGATAGTCTTTTATTCTATAGCAATAAATTAAAAGGCTCTAAAAATGAGTGCATTAAAATACGTGCTAAAAACTTTGAAGCTAAAGCATATTGTCAAAAAGGAGAATTAACGATTGCTGAAAATATAACTTTATCTATTTTAAAAAGATCACAGAAAAATAATAGTTGCCATTATTTAAATAAATCAAATGCTTTAGCTAGACTTTTTTGGATTTATAAAAAACAAAAAAAATATTCAGAAGCATATGATGTTGTTTTGAAAAGAAAACAACTAATTGAAAGTAATAAAGATTTAGTTGCTTTGTTTCAAATAAATATTCTTTCAGTATATCAACATATAGCTAGTTTAAATGATATAATGGGTAAATACGAAGAAAGCAGAGACACGTTAAAAAAAATATTACCAAAATTTAGTAAATTATCTAATAATCTAAAACAGAATGGTTATTACATAAATCCTGATCAGAGTGAATATTTCTTAAAAAAAAATAAAATAAATATTTTAAATATGATTGGAGAATCTTATTTAAAATCTAGCTGCTGTCAATTTAGTATTGAATTAGATTCTGCAGGTTTCTATTTTAGAAAAGCGTATAATGTTGCAAAAACCTTAAAACCTTTACAAAAAGATTCGGAGGCTCTCTATGATTTGAGAGAAGCGGAAGTATTCATTGCGAAAAAAAAATATCACAGAGCATTACAACTATTGAGAAAATGGGATTCCAGAGCTAAACATTTAAATATTGAAAAAGATGTAAATTACTTAAAAGCGATTTCATTTTATAATATAAAGAACAATGATTCAACACTGTATTACGGTAAAAAGATAGGAGGCTCAAGAGAAAAATCAGCTGAAATGTTTGAAATTATAGCCGATCTATATTATGATAAGAAACAACTAGATAGCGCTGCTAAATATTCAAAATTAACAATAAAAGAAATTAAATTTTCAGCAAAAAGTATAGGAGAAATAAGTGAAGCTCTTCATCTCCATGAAATTCAAAAAATTGAACAGGAGAAAAATAAGATTGTTTTTGAAAATAAAAAAGCTTTAAATATAGTATACGTTTACTTTGCCTTTGCAATGGTATTATTCATGATTTTAATAAACTACCTATACAGGAAAAATAAAATAATAAAACACAATCAAATTGCAACTGAAAAAAAGAAGGATCTAACAGTTCAAAAGAAGCCTTACTCTATAAATTCTAAATTAGAAAAGAAAATTTTAGAGGGTTTAAATGAGCTAGAAAAATCTGACTTCTATCTTGAAAAATCATTTAACCTGAATAATCTTGCAAAAAAACTAAACACAAATACATCTTATGTATCTCAAACAATCAACAAAATAAAAGGTAAAACTTTTAAACAATACTATACATCACTTAGAATTAAATATATTGTTAAAAAGTTAGAGCAAGACAAAAATTATAGAAAATATACCATAGAATATATTGGTCAATTAATTGGGTACACCAATGCTTCTGCTTTTACAAGAGCTTTTAAAAAACACAAAGGAATAACACCCTCCGAATTTATTAAAAAATTAGAAAAAAGTGGAAAATAATTATTTCTTATTTTTTCCAATAAAAAACCATATTAAAGGGAATCCTAGTAGTAAAAGATAAGAAAATAAAGAAATAATTTTTCCTCGTTGAATTACTTTTGGTTCAAACTTAAATTCAATGGTGTGTTCACCCTTTGGAATAATCATCCCGCGTAATACATAGTTTACTCTATCGTGAGGAACGAGTTTACCGTCGACATAGGCGTTCCATCCATCTTCATAGTATATTTCAGAAAAAACTGCAAATTGATCTTTTACTGTTTTTGAAAGATACGTTAAGGAAGTTACATTATAATTTAGAAGTTCTATTGAAGGTTTGGCATTAATGTCGAATGAGGATTTCAACTTTTCTCCAATAAACGTTCCTAATGCATGCGTTATAGAAGATGCTTCAATTACAGCAACGATCTTTGTGTTTATAGAGTCTAATGCTAATATTGCCTCATTCGCAGAATCGACAACTTGTAACCTTTCTACAAACCAAGCATTTCCATTAGCATCAGCATTAAGCTTTGCTTTCTTTACTCCTTTTTCATTACCAATAATAAAATACTTGGTATTCAACATGTTTAAAACCTCTCGATTGTTTTTTGCTATTTGATAATCATATAACTCTTGATAACGCATCATTTTTGCAGCATGATATCCTCCAATAGATTGATGGAAGTAAGAAGTACTGCCATCATTCATTGGGTTTACTGTAAAATTACCAACTCTAAAATGCGCTTTATCTTTTAAAATTAATTTATCTGCTTCTGAGGCAATGAAAGGTATTTCAATTTTTTTTGTGGACTTAAAATCATCCTGATTTACATATTTTTTATCTACTGAAATTAAATCAAACAACACAAAAACAGTTAATAAGATAATTACTCCTGTTTGTTTTAGTTTATTTTTCAAAAATAAATATAAAACAACTGCAGAAATAAATATTAAAAATAGAGAGCGAAAAGAATCTTGCAATAGCATCGATTTCCTATCTGCAATCACGGCGTCTATTAAACCTGGTAATTGATTGTACTGTGAATCCCTTAAACCTTCAAAAGTTGAAAAACTATGAGCTAGGAAAAACCCCACAAGAACTAATCCTCCAAAAGTATACAACGCTTTCTTTAAAGCCTGATACTTATCAGTAGTAGAACTATTGGATGAAAAAAGTTCTGACAATCCCAAGACAGCTAATACAGGAACACATAATTCTGCAATAACCTGAATTGAAGAAACTGCTCTAAATTTGTTGTACAACGGAACATAATCAATAAAAAAATTGGTTAAAACATCAAAGTTTTTACCCCAACTCATTACAATGGAAAATACAGTAGCAGCTACTAACCATTGTTTTATCCTTCCTTTTACCAGAAAAATACCCAAGAAAAATAAAAAGAAAATTACACAACCAATATAAGCAGGAGCTTCAACAATTGGTTGGTCCCCCCAATATAGCAATACTTGTTTCGTGTACTGGTCAGCTACTTTTTTACCCGCTTTTTCTTCTATTAATTTATAGAAATTAGAATCCTGATCCAACTCTTCAACAGTTCCTCCCCCCATAAAACGTGGAATGAATAAATTGAAGGTTTCTAATTTTGCGTAACTATATTCTGTAATGTAAGATTTATCTAAACCGTTTGAGGCCAATTTATTGCTACCGTCAGGATTAATTGTTAGTTCAGATGTACCTCTTGTGCTATGATCGGCGTATTCTTTCATAGCCATTAAACGAGGTGAATTTGCACCAACTCCTAATAGAACCGCAGTTGTTATTATAATACCTTGTTTTATAAAATCAGGAATTGTTTTAAACTTTACCGCATGTGTAAACACAACAATCTCTAAAATTAACAAACAAAACCCAAGATAGTAAGTCATCTGAGGATGATTTGTATAAATTTCTAAAGTCATTGCAATGCTCGTAATTACAAATCCAAGAATATACCGTTTTTGTAAAACCCAGAGAACTCCTGCCAACACCAAAGGCATATAAGCAATTGCATGAGCTTTTGCGTTGTGGCCTGCTCCAAAAATTATGATTAGATAGGTTGAAAACCCAAAGGATAATGCTCCAAGAATTGCCAACCTCCAATTAACTTTTAAAGCCATCATTAATACAAAAAAACTTAAAAAATATAAAAATGTATAATCAGCTGGCCTTGGTAAAAAACGAAGCGTTTGATCTAAAACCCTTACCAAATCATTGGGGTAATAGGCACTAATTTGATACGATGGCATTCCGCTAAAAGAGGCTCCAGTCCAATAGGGTTCTGAATTTTTGTCATATCTATAGTCATTGATTTCTTTGACCATGCCTCTGAATTGAGTGATATCAGATTGCTGTAGTTTTTGGCCTTCTAAAATAGGGTGAAAATAGATGACTGAGGCCAATACAAAAATTGCCAAAGCGAATACATAAGAAATTAATTTAGTAGAGATTTTCAAATGAGTGTTTTTATGAGTGTTTTTTGCAGCTTTTAAATTAAATATTATTTATGAATATTCAATCTATTTCTTCAAAGTCTACATACTCCCCAACAGAACTTTTACTTTTTTGTTTAGTTCTTGGTTGAGTATCTATTACAGTTTCTCCTTCTGGCACCGTGTTTTTATGTTGTTGCTGTTTGCCTTGAAATTGTTGTTCAGCTTTCTTTTTCATTGACTCCGCTGCTTTTTTTAATAATAAAGGCGCAAATAATCTTGCTAAAAACTTAAAAGCATAAGAAAAAAGAAGAATAATAAAAATTGTTTTTAGTAAGCCCATTGATGTTGTTGTATGAAAATCAATCAAAAATAACAATTTGACGGCAATTGAGGCAGTAACTATCTATAAAAATTTTATAATCTTAAAAAAGTATCCAATACTGTCCCAAAACAGCAATTTTATTTTATGTTTGTGTAACGAACAAATTTAAAATCATATTTGGTGAATGAAAAACCGAATTCAACAACTTAGCTTTTTCTTTTCTTTATTTGTCTTTTCGACTATGTATAGTCAATATACTGATGTTATAAACTCCAATAAACCAGGGTTTTCTGAGAGCCCTTATAGCGTTGGAAGCGGAGTTTATCAGTTTGAAAGTGATTTTTTCTATAAAAATACAAGTACAAAACCTACTTTTTTAAAACCACATACTTTTGGA
>Ga0209716_1001535_pt1 | contig 17112 bp, 33 predicted proteins | sample COGITO_mtgs_1205_FD_184811 | JGI IMG/M metagenome (GOLD analysis project Ga0209716, IMG submission 184811) | Pelagic marine microbial communities from North Sea - COGITO_mtgs_120531 (SPAdes) (version 2) | ecosystem: Environmental > Aquatic > Marine > Epipelagic ...
TTCCCCTTCACCACCCATGGGAACCATATTGAATAATAAAGCTGAGGGGTTATAATTGATTCTATAAATGGGATAAGTACTATCACCATTAATAGAAAATATGGGAGTACCACCTAAACTATCCAAACGTATATCCCAATCATCTGACCACTCAGGTGCTTTGTGACTACCGACAACTAAGTTCTTCATCATCTTATCAATATATTCTATGTAACCTGAGGGGAGAGTCTTGAAATAATCTGTGGACATATGGAATAATTTAACAATAAATATTTGGATATTAGTTTAATTCGCCGTAACTTAGGTTGATGCTTTATTTTTTCCCCTATCTAATTCTGAAGCGTCAATACAAATATACGGCAAAAATAATTAAGAAACAAGTTGTATATTAAAAAAGAATTCCCTATCTTAGCATTAAGTTTGTAACCGAAGGGGGACCGAGTATACTCCAACCTGCCTTATACTTTCCCCCCATGAAACTTTAGAGCACCATAACAAAGATACGAATAATATTTGACAATACCAAATATTATATATGACAATATGTCTGTTCATAACTTCCCCCTATTATATTTGGATATGTGGTTGTCATGACATGACTCTCATAGAACAATATACACAGAGGGGGGACCCATATGGAGTTTACCTAAGAACCCCCCTATATACCCCCCTATGGGGTCCCCCCCTCCTGTAGGGGGTCCCGTATCCCCCCTCCCCCTGGGGGGTTTTGGGGTCAAAAAGGGGGTTCAATAGCCTAAATGAAATTTGTATGGGAATCCTGAAAAAATTGTTTATAAAATTTTTTGGAAAAATGTGATATTTATTTGTAAGCAATAATATTATGGGACAAAGAATTATTTTATCAGAGAATGAAAAACTAAACATACAGAAGATGTATGGTTTTATTAATGAGCAATCAAATGATGAATTTGATGTTAGTGACCAATTACGTGAGTTAGATAAAATGGAGACAGTAGAACAAACCTTATCGTCATATTTACCTATTTTAAATAAAACAGAAAATGAATTAAAAGATATTGAACAAAAAGAAATGGTAAATCAGGTTATTAATACTAATGAAACTAACCGTAGTCTTCTTAATAATATTGACGATATTTGGAAATATCATGTAAAAGGAACAGGATTTGAGGAAAGGTATGAAAGACCTTTTGATATTGTAAAGAATTTGATACATCTCCAAAAGATTGATGGTAATTATATTCATAAAGATTTTAAATGGTTTAGAGATATTATACGTTTAAGTAAACGTGAATTCGAAGATTTTGTGAGGGACGTGAAAAACTTAGAGGACCTACTATCTAAATACGGAATTAAAAAAGATGTGATAATCGATAAAAAAGATAAAGTAATAAATACGTTAAGACAATTGGGGGGTAAAGTTCCAGAAGGGTTAAGATATAGAATTAGACCATTACAAAGGATGATTGACCAAAACTTCACGGGTAATAGACCACCAACAGACGATGTCGTAGACAAACCGTCTACAGTCGTAGACAAACCGTCTACAGTAAGAATACGAAATTAATTTAAGAACCTCTCCAACTCGGAGGGGTTTTTTATTATATAGAAACAAGACCCTCTTTCTGAAAAAGGGGTAAAAACCTCTCTGAAAATTTCCAGAAAAAATTTGAGAAATTGGAAAGTTATTCTTATCTTTGTGGTATGAAAAACAAACTAATCACATTTTGGGAAATATATTATCCTGTTATTCTTGCTTTCATCTCATTCTTGTACTCGGTTACACTATGGTTTATGGGATATCAACTCGAAGGTATCTTTGTTGGAATTTGGGTTCCATCAATCTTGAGTATGGCAACTACTATTCGTCAACGTCGAAACGATTACTATAACAACAAAAAGTAATAGTCATGCAAATTGTAATGTTCACAGTTGGGTCAGTTATTTTCATCCTCTATATGTTGGGGTTGTTGACCATGATTAATCGTTCACATAAAGAACAGGAACGAGATTTTAAAAACCTATCCGATAATGCGGATGAAATGGATATGGATGGTATGGGGAACTTTAGTCGTTTTCCAAACAGACAACGTAGGATGGAAGAGTTTGGGTATCGTAAAGTTTATGGTCAAGAACTAAAGAAGTATATTAAAAAAAAGGAGAAGTCAAAACAATGAAAATAGGTCGAGTAATAAGAGAACATAAGAAGTTGGCGGAAGAGTGTTTGGAACTTGCACTAATTATTACCCAACAACTGAACAAACCTAAGGTAGATTTTGAGAATGAAATTATCGAGGAGATTGGTGATGTGAAGTGGAGATTAGAGCAGGTTGAAAAGTATTATGACCGTGAAAGAATCGAGGAAAGGATAGAATATAAGAAAAATAGGGAAGTAGTAAAAGAGACCGAATTAAAAGACCTCTCCAATTAGGAGGGGTTTTTATTTTACTTGGTATTTATCGTTATGGAGGACTTTAAAGAAAAGTACGGATTACTTGTGAAGTACATGTTACCTTCAGTAAATAGATGTATCGATAAGATTGAATTCGATGGATTTGTTTCTGGTGGTGAGTCGTTGGCAATTGACAATCCCAAAGATGATTTTGAAAAAAGAATGAACGATAAGTTCAATGAATACATTACTCCTAAAATCAAAATATCATTAAAGGAAAAATGTAAAGGAATGAGGGGTATAGATAGTATGGGATTGAAGGGTGATATTTTCGGTAAGTTAACAGAAATACATTCTACATATTTTAAAGATAGGAGTCTGAATGCGAATGTAAGATATATTGATATTGTACCATTTATTAAATGATTAATATATGAAACTAGAAGTATTAAGAATATCAAGTGAGGGGACATCAACTAATGGGATTTTATTTGATGTAACTGACGGTAAACGTAAGTTTCTATCTTATACTTTGGAAGATGAGTATAGAGATGAAAAGGTATCGGGTAAGACACGGGTACCATCAGGAACATACAACGTAACTCTTAGAACAGAAGGAGGTATGAACCAAGATTATAATGAACGATTTGGTACAGACTTTAATAAGGGGATGTTATGGGTTAGGGATGTACCAGGATTTGAATATATTTTAATTCATATTGGAAATACTGCTGAGGATACATCAGGATGTCTATTAGTAGGTGATTCACAAAACAATAATCAAATTACAGAATATGGTTTCATAGGGTCATCAACAAATAACTATAAAAGAATTTACCCCCCTATATCTCAGGTTCTTCTTGACGGTGGGGAAGTGGAGATTACCTATGTGGATTATGATGGGGACATAGGGATTTCCCCTTCATATGAGAAGACCATTACGGTACCTATAGAAATCACAGTTAAGGTCAAGTAATATGGGTGATATAATAAGGACTTTAGAAATCCCTTTACTGTATTTAATTTTATCTTGTTATGCATATGATGATGGGTTATATGGTATCAGTATTTTTTTATTATGTTCATCTCTCTTCAGGTTATATTTAAATCACATTTCTATAGGGGAAAGTAAATAATTTTTTATCTTTGTTGTATGTTATTAACTAAAGTTGAGAGTGATAAATACCTTAGGGGTTTTAATTTCTTTTGTAAGGATTTTTATTGGGCACTTGTTGGTGACAAGTTGATGTATATGAGTAAACCTCTTAATGAGGGTGATGGTCTTAGGGGTATGGATTCGGAGGTAGTTTTTTACATTCATAATAGTACTCTTCATTGGTCGGGTAAGTTCTTCGACAAGAACATCGGTAGGTACGTTGATGATTCCCCTTCAAAGTATCGTTATTTCATAAGGAGTTTTTGTAATGATTTCCTTACTTCTGAAAACGGTAAGGAATTAAATTTCAATGTTAAGGATTGTAAGAAATCTTCTAAGAGTAAGTTCTTATGGTATATATATAAAATGGTTTAATTTTATATATATTATTTTACTTTTTATCATATGAATAATCTCTCACAAATTAAGGATATGTTGTACGTACTCAAGGGTAGGGGTACCACTCATTTTCAGATACCTACTTCTAATGGTCCCAATTTTAATATCGACAGTGTTATTAAGGAAATTGAGGATTTGGAAGGGTTATCATAGGTTAATTTCTTCATACTCCCCTTGACTATGTTTGTGTATGTTTTTATACTATATAAACTAAAAACATATATTATGAAAAAATATTTAACACTTGTCAACTTAGGTTGGTTATTTACTGCGTTTGTCGCAATCATGTTGGGAATGGGAGGATTCTCTAAAATTATCGGTACAGAAGAGATGGTAAACAATTTTACATTTATGAACTTAACCCCTTACCTTACTATGGTAGGTGTTCTTGAAGTTCTTGGTGTTGCTTTGTTTGTATACCCCCGTACTTCTTTGTATGGTTCCGTTCTTTTGGGTTCCATTATGACGGGAGCTGTGGTCATGCATCTTTCTATGATGGGTGGTACAGGAATTATGGTACCTATTATGTTGGGGTCATTTGGTTTCTTCGGATATATCCTTCGTGATAAGACTTTGCTTGTTAGAGCGTAAGTTTGTTACTTTTGTAAATTTAACCCCCTTTCTTCGGTTTGGGGGTTTTATTTTGCTTATTTGTCTGTAAATCTCTCTGATGCCGGATTACCGAAAAATTTTTTTTCGTCCTTTCGGACGTGTTTTTTTCGACTTCTTATGGGAACTCCTGTAGTGACTCTTTAAGATAATGTGGGTTAACTTTTTTCTTTCTTGTGATATTTATAATAAAAGAATATTATGAGTAAAAGAATTATTATATCTGAGTCTGAAAAACACGACATTCTTAACATGTATTCAGTCGATGAAAATATTATTGATAAGGTAAAGGATAAAGTTCAGAACAGACCCCCTAAAATTACTGCCCTTGAGTTGGTCACTAAGTATAAAAATGTTATGATGAACTTGTTTAAAACTTTAAATGGTCTTGCAGATTCTGACAGTCTTTGTGATAACGTGGAAGGTGCTGTTGCACAGTGTGTATTTGCAATTAAAAATGTAATTAAAAAAGTTCAGGTGGGTGAAAAGGTAAACACACCTGACGAAGCTATCGGTTTATTGTTAGATAAATTAGATAGTAAGTTGGTGAACCTCATCGATGATATAATTAGAGCAGTAAATAAGGGTAGAAGTTTTGAGATGTCTAAGGAATTAAAAGACGGTGTCCTCGAAGAATTAAGAGTCTCTTACGATAGGGGTGATGAATTGGCTAAAGCTATCGATAGTTTTATAACCAGTTCAAGTGTACCTGTTAAGGGATTCTGTAATAATAATAACAAAACAACATGAAACATTTATTTATTCTGTTATCTGTCGGATTGTTTAGTTGTGCAACGTCATCAGAAATGTCCTGTTGTGAATCCGAGTCAGAGTGTGTTAAGGAGACAACATGTTGTCAAATGGACCACTGTGATGAAACAAAGTGTGAAGGAAATTGTTGTGATATGTCCTGCTGTGGATAATCAATAATTCCTTTTGTGATTACAAAAACCCCTTATTGTTGAGGGGTTTTTTATTTACAATATATTTTATATGTAATACTATTACCACATGGATAGTAAAAAAGGAAAAATAGGATTTACTGCGGGTAATTTTGATTTATTACACCCTGGTTACATTTATACATTTGAAACGGCTAAAGAACATTGTGATTACTTTATGGTGTTTCTTCAGAGTGACCCATCTGAGACAAGATACACTAAGTATAAACCTGTGGTACCCTTGTACGAACGATATAAGACCCTTATGGCCATCGAATACGTCGATGAGGTGGTTTGCTATCAAACGGAGGAAGAACTCATTCAGTTGATGGAATTTTATAAACCTGATGTTCGTATATTAGGTGACGATTATATTGGTAAAAGATTTACAGGTGACCACTTACCTATTGATGTTGTCTATACTACTCGTTCCCATAATTGGTCTACGACTAAAATTAAGGATTTAATTACTATACAAACTATTAAACAAAATCCTGATATTATTAATAGAGTAGAAAATGATAGATAAAGAATACCATCATCTACCTATTTCTATAATGACAAAATGGATTATAGATGAAAAACTTAATGAGCAAGAACTTGGTAGAAGACTTAGAGAACATTATTGGGATGTAAGAGATGAACTAAGAAATGAAAAATAAAAATTGTAGTTAATAAAAATCCTCATTAATGGGGATTTTTCATTTATAAAAGTATTTATAATAAAACTTATTATTATGGGAAAAAGAATTATACTATCTGAAGAAGAGAAATTAAATATAAAAAGTCTATACTCAGAGATACTAAATGAACAGTCTTTACCACCAAAGGATGACGGACCAAAAAAAAGTCCCCCAGTGTCTGATGTACCTAAAAAAGAGATACCGAAAAGATTATACTTACCCGTGGCTGGCGAGTTTTGTGAAGTTCTTACAGGTAAAGGACAGTTAAAAAGAGGTGCTAAGGGAGATTTGGTGACTCTATTCCAAACTGCCTTAATGCAATGTGTGACACCACCTAAATCTTATTTAAATCAGTATGGTGCTGATGGTAAGTACGGAAATGAAACGATAACAGACGTTAAAGATTTTCAAAAAGAAAATGGACTAACTGTTGATGGTGGTATAGGTCCTGAAACCGCTGGTAAAATGTGTGAGTTAGGGTGTTTACCTAAAGAACTGTGTAGTTCTTGTAAAAGTAGTAAGGGTGGTAATAAACCAGGTGAAATTAGAGATGGTGGTATCAATGTTGATTGTGAGAGAGTACAGGGATGTATTTCAGAATTTATGTCGGAATACAAAGGAGATTCTTGTTTAGATGAAGGTATGTTGAAAAAACTTTTGCAATGTGTCGGTGTTGGACAATGTTTTGAGGGGGGTAAAGTTCCTATTAAAAGATTAATTGAGAAGCCAGCGATAACGATAGACGTTTAATATGGGACAAAGAATTATAATTTCAGAAGAAGAAAAAAAGGATATTAAATCTTTATATGAAGACTTTACAGGTATTAAAGACGGTAAAATTGAATACGTAACTAGTTCAGGTAAAAAATTACTATATAAAGTATATCATCCAGCTAGTAATTTTGACGTTGTTAATTTTAATATGGATACAGGTGAATTTAAGTTAGACGGAAATTTTGTAGCTGGTGACCCCGAAGGTGTAATTTCTAAAGACAAATTAAATATGATAATTAAAAATATGGAGTCAGCCCAAAAAAAGTTTAAAATTAAAGTTGGTAAAAACAATGATAAAGAAATAACTTTTGAACAAGTATGAAAAATGTTAGACTAATATCATTAGGTATTGGAATACTAATCGGAGGTATATTAGGTGGTGTTGCGGTATGGTCTATGACCAAAAATTTTGTTGATAGAGCAGTTATGGCTGCCGAAGAAAGATTTGATTCTTTATTAGAAGAAGAGAAAGACAAGTTACAGGATAAAGTTGATGACGCAACTAAATTAAAAGAGCGTTTAGAGGTCACTTTAGTTGAGACCGAGTCGAAGGTAGACAGTTTAAACACTACAATCCAAAATAGGAATAAACAAATAAATAAGTTAAAAAAAGATTATGATAAGACACTTAATGGTATCGATAATATGTCTCACAATGAGCTTTCCGATTTTTTCGCAAAGCGATACGGTGAGTGAAGACTTAGTTTGTATTCCCACAATTCAAGCAAAACAAATTGCTGCAGATTTAGTTAAGTACGACCTATGTAAAATAGAGAAGGATTCTTTATTACTACAAGTAAATGATTTAAATGGTATTGTAGAACAAAATAATATTCTAATATCTCAGTTCAAAACAACAACCGATTCCTTAATGTTCATCAATAAAAGTTTGGTAGATAAAACTACTTATCAATCTTTAGAAATTGTATCTAAAGAAGATAAGATAAAAAGGTTAAGAAACACACGTAACGTCACAATACTAACCACAGTATTAACCGCTATTTTACCTGTAGTCTTAAGTAACGAGTAATTAAAATGTCACCATCATTAAAATTTATTAAACAAACCAACTTAGACGGTAATCTATATGTTTTATATAGAAAATTAAGGTCTTTATTTTTAGAACACGGGTTTACTGAAGATGAAATACTTCGAGTTACAGAAGCCCCTGATTCTATATGGTCCGTACATTACAAAATTAATGATGAGTTTAAAAATATTAGAGACTCTTTAAGAAAGTATGGTATGATAAAAGGTGACGACCTTCCATCTGATGTTAGTGAATACTTAGAAAGTAGAATGAAGGAGATTGACGACGAAACATCTTTGGACGATAATACAGGTTATTATAGTGAAGGTTCTGCTTTTGGTCATCCATAGCAATATATATATAGGTATTTAAAAAAAATTAAAACCTATTTATCGAGGGGTTTTTTTTATTTACAACATATTTATAGTAAAATATTAAAGTTATGGGTAAAAAAGTTATTAGATTGTCAGAATCGGATTTAGAAAATATAGTCAAAAGAGTCCTTCAAGAAGAGGAAGCTACAGAACAAGTTGTTGATAGATTAAAAGCTAAAGTTGCTGGTGGTATTGGTGCGGCAAAGACTAAACAACAAAATAGAAAAACATTTAGAAAGACTAAACAAGATTATATAAAAACAGGAACACCTGGAGAGTTACCACAAGGTGAAAATTCCGAAATAGGTAAAATTAGAGGTGAATTTGCATCTTTAGTTAAGACAACTGATAGACATATTAGTACATCACTTAAAAATCTTGATAGAGTTATACCTAACACAGAAGCAAATTCTGAATTGGCGAAACAAGACAAAGAATTAGCAGCAATGATTAACAACTATAAAAACCAATTAGTTGCAATAAAAGAAATGGGAAAAAAATTATTATCATGAATAAAAAAGTAGTTAGACTGACTGAGTCAGATTTAGAAAACATCGTCAGAAGAGTTCTCCAAGAGAACGAAATGTCTGAGAAGAGTTCTTGCTATGAAACAATGGAAGGAACTTGCGGCTCAATGTACGAATCGGCATTGAAAGAAGGTAAAAACTGTATGGAAGCCTATAAATCTATGTGTGGTGAAATGAACACTCTTATGGAAGAATATAAGTCTAAGTGTCAAGAAGCTGCATTGAGTGAAGGATATCTGAATGAGGAAGACATGCATGAAGAAGAAGGTGGTGATGGAATTGAAGTTACCCTTGACCAAGTTGCTATGTTATTAAAAGACGGTGAATGTTCTTGTGGTGGTGAGACCTTAGTTTTAGATTTAGAGGGTGGTCACGACGACGAAGACGAGGACGAAGACGAGGACTAACTTACCTTAATCATATATAAAAAAACCCTCCACAGTTGTGGGGGGTTTTTTATTCATAACACTATTTATTGGTATGTCTGACGAAAACAACTATACTGAGAAAGTAAAACTTAATAGAGTATTAGGTATTGCAAAAGTTTTATATAAAACAAATCCAGTTGATAAGCCGAAGCGTAGTTATGATGACCCGTATGAATTTAACATACCAAAATCGTTACTATCTTTACCATTAGATGATAACTTTATGAGAGCATTATTTGTCGCTAATGAAGAAAACTTCGATAATTGGGGTAATATGGAGGACAAAGATATTATCATACCAAAACTCAAAAAATATAAGATACGAACTGAATTTTCAGGTAGTGAGGTTGTAAGAAGAACGTATAAAGATGAGGTTGAGGCGTATGATGAGTATGATTTAACTAACGCCTTAAATAATTGTGACCCTTGTTACGATGAAGGAGAAGAAGTTGATGTAGAATGGATGGATAGGGAGGGTGATTGGACTATACTTGATGTCCAACAGATATCCGAGGATGTAAATCGTATAAAAAATATGATGAACGTTATTTCTGAGAGTAAAATGTCAAAAATTGACTTAGAAGGATACAAAAAAAAATCCATAGAAGAGGGAAATAACGAGTGGGTCGAGATTTTAGACCGTTTTCCTGATGAATTTCAGAGAGAAATCATCGATGAGAGACCTGAAGGGTCAAAAAGTGACATAAATTTGATAGGAAATTGGGAGTTAGACCCAAATTACCCAATAACTATGAATTTATTGAACCTTTTACAGACAAAATCAGTAAAAGAAGCCATCGGAAGGACTCCAAGACACGTTATGGAGATGATTAAGACCAATCCAATGTATAGATTGGAGTTAGAAGACGTAGAACACGTCTCAGATACCGAAGTTGGTCGTGAATTTGGTCTAAAATCGGATGAAATATTCGACCAAAATCCCGAAAGGTACGAAGAATACGCTAATTATGACCCAGAAACTGCAGAACCATCAACAATGGTTAACGGAGAGTTGTATTGGGGTATGGGAAGACTGATTGCTGCGCTTTTAAGAGGTGATTTAACCATAAAAGTGTGGGCAGCACACGATTTTACGACAAATCGTCCTTAGGGGGACACTGACACACCCTTAGGTTGTCAATTTCTTCTATTAATTCATCAATTATGAACCATTCACTATTTTTATGTGTTTGGAATTGGATGAATCCTGATTTTTTACCTTCCATTAAAGAATCTCTGAGCTCATAAATCTTTTTCATTTTTTTATTTATAAATATAAATAAAAATATATTTATATGTATGGAAATACTGATAGAACAGTCACAATTAGTTTCAGCTTTTGACAAATTAATGAAAAAACACGAAAAACCCGTAACAAATGTTTGGGATTTAAGTGATGTTGGTGAATTTAATAAGTTTATTGACGGTAAAAAGGACGTTTTACAGTTTTTTAAAGATGATATCGATTCATTACCTGAGATTAATGACTGGTTCGCCTTATATGACCCAAAATACGTAGAAAACGTTACTTTTACAAATAACGAGTTTATGGAAGGAGATTTTCCACTACTCTACTACTCAAAAGATTATTTTTCAACGGAAATAGGGTATTTAGGTACTAAATTTGAGGAATTATATAAAAAATGGTTTGAAAAAACTTTTAAATTACCTGTTAGTCGTTTAATAGGTTGGTAATATTTATAATATATGAAGTTTACGATTACTGAGTTAGAAACACTAAAAATTAATTTAAATACGTTTTGTAATGTCTGAACAGTTAAATGAAATGCCGATTCTTAAGGTGAACCAAGACTATATTGAACGTCTTGATAAGAGAGCTAAAAAACTTGGGGACAGGTTACGTTCTTATAGATATGACTGGGAAGAGGAAGTATATAGACATCATAAAACAAGACGTAGGATGAGTAAAGAAAAGTACGGAGAGTTACAACGACAGTACCAGGATGCATATAATAAAGTATATGATATTGCACGGAGAGAAAGGACTAAAATAGCGGATAAGGTAATGGATTACATGAGCGCTATCATTGTGATGGATAAAAGACAAAATCCAAGTTTATATCCTGATTGGTTATCATTTATTTTTCCTGAAGATAACGATACCAAAAGGTACCGTTGGATAAAACCAAGTATTGATTTAGAGAAGGCTCTTAAAACACGCGATAACTGGAGTCGTATAACGAATACTGCTGTTAATAGAATACAGTTATTTACTAAAAGATATTTTCCAAAAGATGCGGAGATACAATTTGAAAAACCCTCTATAAAAGGAATAGATTCTTACATAAAAAACGTGTTTAGAAAAGAAATTAGGAAGAAAATAAAAGATATTGACCCTAATAATTGTATCCATAGTATTGTTTTCCGAGTTAGAGATAGTTACAATAAAGAAGTACAGATACACCCAAGATGGAGAGATAAGTACCCTTGTTATAGTTGGAATAAACAACAAGAGATTGAAAATGGTATGAAATCAATACTCGAAGAATACGGTTGGAAAGAAGGGAGAAATTATACTTCTAGTACGAGTAGAGATTAATTATTAAAAATTATTTGTCTGTAAGAGATTTTTGTTTTACATTTGTACTGAACAAAAAATAAAACAAAAATGTCAGAAGAAAAAGTTTATGTTCGCTTTTGCGAATCTTATCGGATAGCACAGGCTTCCGAACCTATTGAAGTCGACGTTGAGTCACTTCGTAAATGTACTCCCGCGTATGAGGGTAATACCGCCGAAGAGTTGTTGGAGTATCTTGAAGAGATTAAAGATGATTATGATTGGTTTGAAGAAAACAAAGGAAACTTTGATGATGAGGATGATGCCTCTCTATTGATTTTTGATGAGTGGCCAGAGATGGAAGTTTTTGACGATAGCCGTGAGAATGGTGCCGAAACTTGGTTAGAGGTTGGAGAACCTAACGAAGAGTATAGTCGGTATGGTAATTGGAAAATGGAAGCAACAACACTAAATTATTAAAATAAAAATTAAAATGGAAACAATTACAATGGACAAGGAAGTCAAAGAAAAAGTTACGGAGTATGTTTACAAAAACTACCCAAGACGTTATAGTAATAAGGAATTGATTATTGAAGAAACAGAAAAACTGTTTTATGTTAAGTCAAACAAGGATGAGTCTCCTTTGATTTTAAGTAAAAGTATTTTAGAATAATAATAATCCCTCCACAATAGTGGGGGGATTATTATTTAAGTCATATTTATTGTTTATAAGATTCATTATATAACTATATTATAGGAAATAAGATTATTGAATCTGAAAATAAAAGACGAAAAAGAAATAAAAAACAATGAATATATACCAAAATAAAAATCTTTTGTTGATATTATTTTTACTTGTTTTTATAAATGTATTATGTGGTGAAATGTATATAATAGGTATATATTCTAATACTTTGATGAATTTAATATATCAAATAAGTACAGTATCATTAATATGTTTCTTATTTACTTTAATATTGAAGTTAAAAAAACCCAATAGTGACGATACACTAAAAAAAGAAATATTTAAAATAACTAATGGTTACTTAAATAAGGGATTAACCACTATTAAAAATAGGCTCGGTGATGACCTCATAAGACAAAAAAAAGTAAAGTCGTCGATTAAAATTATAGAAGACGCGGTCTCTAAATTATCTGATTTATACAAATAGGATTACTATTAAGTAATTCAAAAATTAAAAGATTTTTTGGTAATATAATACTTATTGTATAATAGCATAAACCAAAAAGTAAAATCATAGGTTAAAACATTTACTAACATTTATTTGTTTATAACCAATTTACCCCCTATATTTACCGAACAAACTTGAAGTAGGAATACTCGTACTTTTACTTTTTTTTAAAAATATAATTATGGATAAGACCGGTAAAGTTAAGTCACTTAATAACGAAATTAAAAAGCTTGAAAAGCTCCGTGAAGAAATTCAAAGTGAGTGTAGGCATAAAAACACATATCTGAAGTTCGAAGATGGTAGTTCCACCATTCGTATTTACTGTCGGGATTGTGAAAAAAAAATGGGAGTACCGAGTCCCCAAGATGTAGAACTTTTCTTGTCAGGTAAGTAATTACTTATACGATGACAGTGCGGTTGCTGTATTTATACCGATTATACCGTCTACCTTTAAACCGTGGTCTTTTTGAAAGGATTTAACGGCTTCTTTTGTCACGATACCGAACTTACCATCAATACCATCACCGTTTGGTCCGAATTCACCTAAATCGTAACCTAAGTCTTTTAATATCTTTTGAAATTCTTCAACTGACTCACCACGTGCACCTCTTGTAATTAATTCACGATTATCCTGATTATCTAATATGTCAGATATTTTTATATCTTTAGGTAAAATTGATAAATCTAAATTAAACCCTTCAATATCCGGGGGTAAGGTCTCTATTGTATTGATATTATCTAACTGTGAGGATAGAAGCGGCCAAGGGTCTATATTTCCTCTTTTATATCCTCTTTTATCGTATATTGAGAAATGTAGATGTGGGTGTGTACCTTTAGCACTCCCTGAGTTACCTACGGTACCTATAAACTCACCAGCAGAAACTAAATCACCTCTCTTAAGTGATGGTTGTAATTTGTCCATATGGGCGTAATAATAATTCAAACCCCGACTGTCTCTTATGGTTACTCTATTACCGCCCACTGTAGTTTTACCTATTTTAACGATTTCACCGTTTACACATGACACTAGTGGAGTACCTATTGGTGCAAATATATCAACTCCTCTATGACCACCTCTTTTTTGATGTTTAACATCACCTATTCCATAATCTGAATTATGGACGGCCAAATCTTTATCTAAAACCTTTTTTTTACCCCTACCTAAACCTATCTCATCATAACCAATATTGAAATTATCATTACCTATTGGGAATGTAAAAGATTCTTCTATAAGTTTTTTACTTATTTCTTCAGATAAAATTTCTATTAACTTATTCATCATATCTCTTAAATCCTTTAACCTCTTTTTTGGTTCCGATATCTGCAATACGAGTCAAAAAGTCGAGTCTCTCATTTATTTTAGAATTAATAAGACCTAACATCTCAGTATCGAATTCAGATTCGATATATTTTATTAAATCTTCAGCACTGAAGTTTGGTTTGTAATCAAACAATTCTTCTTCTGTGTATTCTTTTAAAACGTTTTTAATTTTTTTTCTATTACTCATGACATTATAAGTTATATTACATAAATAGTCACTATTTATAGTATTATCAGACCTATGAGCGAAAATATTTTAAAAATCGGTAAAGTTTTGGAATCATGGATAACTTTAGACCTTGGACATAAAGGTATGTTAGACAAAAAACCTTCTGTATCATACATTGAGTCTACGTCATTACTAAGTAATTCACCTACTAGAAACATCTTAGGTAGTTTAGATGGTGATGAGTTAGTTAGGGGGATATTTGTTGCATATAACCTTTTAAATGGTGATGATGACAATACAGCATTACAAAAAGCAAATAGAATATATACTATCGATTATGTACAATCTGAAGGTGACGAATACTACGCTGATGAGGATTGTGAAACATGTGAAGGTATGGGTGAAATACATTGTGAAGAATGTGATGGTGTGGGCTATGACGAGTGTGAAAACTGTAAAGGTAGGGGTAACGAGGAGTGTGGAGAATGTGATGGTTCAGGAGTCGATGAGGACGATGACACATGTAATTACTGTGATGGTGAGGGTAACGAACAATGTTATGATTGTGATGGTGACGGAACGGTAAACTGTTCTACCTGTGAAGGGTCAGGAAATAGAGAATGTGAAGAATGTCAAGGTGGGGGACAAGTTGAGGGAAGTATCGAAAAAATTGATATCGAATACGGTACTATTATAACTCAGAGTTTAGAAATGGCTGCGGAGTTAAGTAGAAGGACTGATGACCAAAGAAAAGAAGTTATTGACGGTTTTTATAAATGGGTCGACCGTTATAAAAATGAAATACTCATTGTCGATAAAATCGATGACACTATAGAGTATGAATATGAGTGGGAAGTTGGAGATGAAGAAGCTAAATTAGAACATTTCCGTATTAATAAATTAGGTGACTATAGAGTTGGTAAAGGTGACCATGTAACGGCCTTAAGTACTCGTTAATCCTTTTTTACTGTAGCACATTTACCATCCTCAATCATACAAATTAAAAAGTATAAGAACGAGACAGTTAGGACTATAGATAAAAACTCAATTCCTAACAAAAGATAACTAAAACCGAACTCAGAAAGTACGTAACCTTCTAAATTATTAGTTATTGATAATAGTGATAAAAGTACTATTGAAAGTATCATTTTACTATTCTTTTTATACTTTGTAATTAATTCCATTATAAATAAGTATCTAAAGTATCGGCATCTTTACTAAACTCCTCTATAAAATCTTGAGTGAAACTACCGTCTTTCTTTAAAAACTCTTTTGGTATCTCACTCCAAACCCAATCTAAACACAACATAGCAACTAAATGACCTTCTTTATCATATATCGGTACAGCACAGTGTGATTTAGTTCCATTAGATTGGGCTAATGACCTTAAACCGATATCATCCATTTTAGTGATATCAGAAAAAAACATTTTACCATTCATAACATCTGTTATATATGTAGTAAAATTAGTAATTAAATGATTTTGATTTTTTTCTATTTTTCTTTCTAAACCTTGTGAACATCTTTCATAGGTTATTGATAATTTTTGCATAGGTGAGGTCGTATAAAATGAACCTCCATTATGAAACTGCCATACATAAATTCTATCTGCCAAATACCTACGTCTAACGTCTCTAATAGCTAAATGTACAATCTCATCTTTTTTGATTTGTTGTATTAATTTACCTTTAGATTCGTTACTGTATTTTTTATCGTTATACCTTTTAAAGAAACCCGCACCCACCAAAGCAACAACTATTGAAGTAATAGATGTTAATAAAATCTCGACTACTCTTATCCAATCCATATTTTTTTATATTCAAACTATAAATATGGTATAATCATAACTTATTCGGTTTTTTTTACACCGAAAGAAAATTTATACCATAATCTCTCATGTAAAAAATATAAGACCATCTTTGTTATAATCTCTACTAAACCTATACTTAAACCTATAAAAGGGTCTCCAATTATTATCCAACTAATAAAAATAGTATCTATAGTACCCAATAAACGCCAAGTAACCGTTTTAATTAAATGACGTTTATAGGATAGTAAAGGTTTAGACATTAACGCTTTGTCTTTATCACTTCATCAATTATACCATAATCAAGAGCCTCTTCAGAGGACATCCAAAAATCTCTTGCGGAATCTTCCATTACTTTTTTCGGGTCCTTATCACAAAACTCACCTAAAAGCTCAAATAAAATATCATTAACTTTTTCCCACTCTTCAAAGTTAATACGTGCGTCTTGAATATTACCGTAAGCCCCACCACTTGATTGGTGTAACATAGTTTTTGAAAATCTTAACGAAGACCTTTTACCTTTTGTTCCTGCACCTAACAATACAGAACCCATTGATGCCGCCATTCCAGTATTTACTGTTACAATATCAGATTTTATGTATTGCATTACATCCACCATTGATAGTCCTGATTTAACAGACCCGCCAGGAGAGTCAATATGCATCGTAATATCAAGATTGTCTACTGAATCTAGATACATTAATTGGGCTTGAACAACGGTAGACATTCTATCATCGACACCACCCGCAACCCACAAAACCCTATCCCTCATTAAACGTGAAAATATATCCATCTGAGTGACTCTCATTTCT
>Ga0209716_1001547_pt1 | contig 16963 bp, 20 predicted proteins | sample COGITO_mtgs_1205_FD_184811 | JGI IMG/M metagenome (GOLD analysis project Ga0209716, IMG submission 184811) | Pelagic marine microbial communities from North Sea - COGITO_mtgs_120531 (SPAdes) (version 2) | ecosystem: Environmental > Aquatic > Marine > Epipelagic ...
GAATCATGAACATAGAATTCCCACCCCTTTACGGCTCCGACCTTGTGTCTGCGGCCCTTGTCGTCACTGCCTTGTCTCAGGTTCCTGAGCCTGTAGACATCATGTGTTGCGGCTTCAACGAATACAGCGGCAACGTATACATCGCCCTTGAGAACGGCGTGACCATCGCCTCGTGCTTCGGTCAGAGCGTGGAGTACATCGTGACTGACAGTGGCGAGGAGAAATTCTACGACAGCTACCCGGCTCGTTGAGCGAGCCGTGACAGACACCGCGAGGCGATTTGGTAGGGGCAAGAACCCTTACCCTCCTCACCCAAGAGGATGGGGGTGTCGAATGGAATGCTCTATCCAACCAAGAACAACAGAGAGAAGTCGTCGTAGGTACCACGGCGCACGAAGGCACACATGGTGACCCATTGCAAGGGGTGGAGGTTCGATTCCTCCTGTGTCTCAAACACATACAGACATGACGAAAGAGAGAATGTTCTTCAGCCAATTAAAATCAGGCAAGTGGCATTGGCACAAAGACCTGACGACCATCACCCTTGAGATGACGACTGCACAGATGTGGGTTGTATCCACGTTGCTTCGGCTTGTGCCTTGGTACAGGGTTTTGGTTGCGAACCAAGCCAAGATGGAGCGTATCAGGAAGAGTTTCCTAAAATAAATATTGCAAATCATTTGCACAGTTCAAATATTAGTTGTACATTGCGTCATCATTCAATTCAATAGACCATGACACGAGAAGACATCGCTCGGACTATTCGCGTTCGTTTCGTTCGCCACTCTCACGGCAATGATTTGTTCCAAGCCCAATGGGAAGGGCCAAATCCCGGAGTTGGTTTCCCCACATGGAACGACATGGAGGAATGCCGCGCCAAAGCCAAAGAGTACATTATGAACGAGCTACATCTCCCGGCTCGTTGAGCGAGCCACAAATACAATAGACATGAAAGACAAACTCATCAACGCCAAGGTCATCTATCCTACCCTTGGTCACACCGTACTCACTACGGGTCAGGATATTCACCGAGACGAGAACGTCGAGGTCATTGTTCATGTAGGCACCAAGGCTTCGGGCCATGCGTGGTTCGAGTTCCACGACACCAAGTGGGACGGCGAGAAGTACTACGCCGAGGGTGGCCTTGAGATTGACGGCGGCAAGCTCGTTGACTACGATGGTGTCGGGTCGTTGCCCACTGTGGTGATGGACATCCTGACCAACGAGTTCGGCATCGACGTGACGGAGGTGTACGACAATGACGGACAGCCCAACGAGTACAAGGTGTTCAAGTACCACATTGACGGCAAGGCGTTCGACGATTGGGACGATGCCTATGAGTACATCCACTCACTCAACCTTGACCGCGATGCCAACCGCGCCAAGTTCAATTCAATCCAAGAGCTATGAGAGACAATATGAAACTTATCCTACGCTGTGCCCAACACATGCAAGAGGATTCTTACCTCGGCGATGAAGTCAAAGAAATGCTAAGCAACATTGAGACCGAGGCCATGAGGGGCTTGCAGGGCGGCAAGGTCATCGTCCCAAGCAAGTTGTTCGGCGACATCGACATACCAAAAGACATCATCACCTGCATGAGCCATGGCGACGATGACCTGTGGTTCAACATGAGCAAACACTTGGACATCAACATCTCCTATACCAAGGGGTGGATGTTCGACATCTACCCCATCAAGAACGGAGACATCGACACCTTCCACACCATTGAATCAGGAAAGCTATGACCTATCAAGAGAAGATTGACAACATGGTCGAACACCTCAAGGGGTTCGGCTCGTTCCAACAGATGGCTCGGTTTGTATTGAGCCTTCAGGACGATGACTGCCCACGATGCGGCGGCGAGGGGTTTGTTTACACGGGCCACTACGCCGACCCCAACTCCACCACCCGCCCATGCGAATGCCAAGGCGAGCCTGACCCTGACGAGAAACACGACAACAGATGAAGAGAACAAATCACCTCGACCTACACATGGCAGAGTTATGCCAACAGCGAGCCGACATCATGGCTGAAAGACTCAAGCGCAACGGATGGGAAGACCTGTGCGGAGACGTAGCCAACATCCGTGGTCTATCTCCCTTGTTTGAACGCCACTCAAGTCACGAAGAGATTCTAGGTTATATCCGCAAAATGGACACGGCTTGCCGTGAGCAGTTGCCTCAAGACGTATGGGAAACATTCAGATGACTGACTACACTCCCTCCGACCTGCCCCGCCTGATTGTGGACAGCATCCCTCGCATCCACAAACCTTTGGGCCACAACAGGCAACTCATCGGCGTCACCTTCGGTGGTCGGCGTGTAGTACTCAAGACATGGTATACGCTTTGGGGTTCTTACTCCGCTCGTGTACCCAAGGGCATCGACCTCACCGAATACATCACACTTTCAGTAGAAGAGTTAGGGAAATAAATAGCAATACGCTTGCACAGTTCAATCATTTATTGTACATTGCATCATGATTCACAACTACAATGAAAGTATATGCGCGGGCCAAGACCAAGGCGGCCCTCAACCAACTGCTCAGGGAAAACAACCTCGTCCCTGTGAAGGAGTACTCACTACTCAGACACGGAGTCAAGTTCACTTTAGGTCTTGACGTACCTGATGGCACAGAGGTAGCCATCTACAAAGAAATCAGAAACGGGTTCCCGTATGCCCACTCATTCGGCACATACAACTACAATACAAACCAAGTAAAATGAACGAAGTACAAAACCCCGGCTCGGTGAACGAGCCACAGACACCGGAGGTCACACCGCAGACTCGTGACACATTGCTCGAACAGCTCAACTTCCTTATCGACGGAGCGCGTTCCAACCTGATGGACATGAAGGCAAGCCTTGCCATCGACGGCCCCTTGCTCAAGCCTGAGCCTCAGTATACCAAGGAGCAGGTCGTCAAGATGTTGCGCTCTGCGTATGACCTCGGAGCTACAGCACACGAGGAGAGCATGGAAGTACAGACGGATAGTTGGCAGGGTGGCGTCGCGGTAGACGTCGAGTTGGAAGAGGGTTGCTTCAGCTACAATGGCAGTGTCACTATAGAAGAGGACACCATCAGGGATGTAGTCAACTTTGACACCCCCAAAATGACCGACGAGCATATCGAAGAAATCCTCAAGTCATGAAGAACACATCACAGTCCCGCAACTTTGCGGAATCGATGGGCCAAGCCATGGCCTTTGGTATCGGTGTCACCTGTTGTGATATCTTCAGTAGCCCACAAATCAGTGGGTATGTACACGGCGTACGCCACGGCGAGGAGGCTCAGTTCGATATTAAATCGGCTTTCACCATCGACAAGTATCTGTTGTGGCGTGACATGATGCACAAGGCAGAGCTGATGGGCAGTCGGCGCGACCATGACCCTTGCGGTTATGGTGTCGCCATCCATCGCACTGGCCCACTCATTACGATGCAGACGATACGTTGCCATATGTTTATGGAGAACGCCCTTGATTCCGCTGAGTCAGAGATGACCGAGCGATTCATCTACCACATATCTGACTGCGATGCGCTCATCTATCTTGAGCAACACGGTAAGATACCGGGTAGCACAGAAGGTTTCGTCGAGGGTTACGAAAACTACGAACATGAATACGTCCCTTACGATGGAGAGTACAATGCACGAAGAGCTGTCCGAATTGCAGAAGCATCTACAAGACTTGGCGGCAGGCTATGAAGAAAGATATGGACGAGACGAGGTGCACAATTCTCTAACAAATACAGTCTATTACATACAGAAATCATTAGACAATGGAATACATTTACATCCTCCATTATGATACCGAAAACCTTGGCACCGTATGGTCTAAGGCATACCGTGGTCAGCTATCAGCACGCAAGGGATTGAACAAGGCATTGGGCGAAGAGTTGGCCCAAGGCAATGACTTCAAGTCCGGCGACCAAGACACTGTGATGCTAAGGCACGGGCGATTGTACATCCAAGAACTATTAATTGAAAACGAATGAAACGAGACATCTTCGAAGAGTACGTAGACAAGGTGACCAACCACTTCGGCATTAGCCGAGAGCAGTTCTTCACCAAGGACAAGACACGAGACATTGTAGACGCACGGCAAATGCTCTACTACTTGTGCAAGGAGCGGCCCATCACCACTCAATACATCAAGCACTACATGGGTGCCAACGGCTATGACGTAGCTGTAACGACAATCACCCATGGCATCAAGCGTATAGAGAAAGAGGTGGTCCAAGACCCTGACTATATCACCATCATAAACAAACTAAAATGAAACCTGAATCAGTTTACAACAACCTCAAGGCCATCGACGTCCGGCCCAAGGCAGAGAAGAAAGGGCGTGCCGACTACCTCTCGTGGGCTCACGCTTGGGACATGCTCAAGAGCAACTACCCTCAAGCACAGCGCATCATCTACGAGAGTGAGCACACTGGACTCAACTACTTCACCGATGGCAAGACGGCTTACGTCAAGGTGGGTATTGTGGTCAACGACTTAGAGCACATCGATATGCTTTGCGTCATGGACCACCGCAACAAATCCATCCCTATCGAAAAGCTTTGCAGCTTCGAGGTCAACAAGACAATCCAACGGGCCACTGCTAAGGCCATTGCGATGCACGGCCTTGGACTTTCTCTGTGGACAGGTGAGGACATACCCACCCCACCCACTGAGGCCAAGGAAGCCCCCTCTAAAGAGGTCAAGAAGAAGATTACCCTCAAGGTAGACGACGAGAACTGGGGCAAGGTGCTCAAGTATGTGGTCGCCAACAAGGAGAAGGGCGTTGACGACCTGCTCAAGGAACTGCGTGTCAAGTACAGCGTTTCCGCTACGGTCAAGAAAGAAATCGAGGCCAACCTATGAGCGACATCATCGAGCAACTGCGTGACGACACCAACTACTATGGCAAGGTCGGCAGGCAATACATGTCCAACTCGGACATCAAGGTCTTGCTTGACAACCCTTCCATGTTCGGTGTCCCTACCCCTGACAACCCTGCCTTTGCCAAGGGCCGCCTCTTCCATCAGCTCATCCTTGAGCCGGAGAAAGCAGCCAAGGTCGAGAGCGTCAACACTGTAAGCCGCAACAGCAAAGTGTACAAGGAGGCTTGTACTGAGCGCGGTGTAGAGTTCATGCTCCTGACCAAGGAGATGCAGGAGATACACGGGTGGGCGCAGAAGATGCTCGGCAACTACGACTTCTTCGAAGCCATCCGTGATGACGCCAACAAGTATGAGGAACCCATCGTGGGTACCATCATGGGTCGAGAGTTCAAGGCCAAGGCAGATATCCTCTGTCCGGACCGCATCATCGACCTAAAGACCACTGGCAACATCGACGACTTCAAGTGGTCGGCACGCAAGTATGGCTACGACAGCCAATGCTACATCTACCAAAGCCTATTCGGCGTACCGCTGGTGTTCTTCGCCATCGACAAGAAGACGGGTATGATGGGCATGTACGAGCCAAGCCAAGACTTTATCCTCCGTGGCAGGGACAAAGTCGAACGGGCCCTTGAGGTCCACGATAAGTTCTTCGGGACTGATGCCACACACACAATTGAAACCTTTTATATCCAAGAGACACTATGAGTGATAACAAAGACAGGGTCTACGCACCCGCCATGAATTGGTCCGCACCTCGTGACGAGGCACCCGACTTCATCAAAGCCAAGGTCGGCATCAAGGTCGAAGAGTTCGTTGCCTTCCTTCAGGAGAACGCCAAGCCCTCGGGTTGGATAAACTTCGAGATGAAGGAGAGCCAAGACGGACGCTACTACTTCGAGCTCGACATGTGGGAGCCGAAGGCTAAGGTCGAGGAAGACGAAGCCCCATTCTAATGGGGTCAGCCTGATACATCCGTACTCCATCAGGCGAGGGGAAGAGGGGGCAACGGCCCCCTCTTTCTTCCTCGCACAAATACAATTAACTATGAAACCAGTAAATACAAAAAGCCTTTTTCATGTCCTGTGCACGACTCTTGAGAAGTTAGACAGCGCAGAGATTAACGTCAACCAAGCGTCAGCCACGGCCAAGTTGGTCGGTCAGTGTACCAACCTGCTCAACTACGAGCTCAAGCGTGCCGCGCTGATGACCAACGACGACTTCCGCCATGCTCACCGAAATTTGGAGAGCAAGAACTTTGATAGCCTACCGGAATGATTGAGTACGAGGAGTTCCTTTGTGAGCAGGATTACGAGGAGTGGTGGGAGCATCCTGAAGTGATGGAAATACACAAAGAGTTTTGCTCATTTCTTGAGGATGGCAATTACCGTGACCTACCTGCGCACTGGATAAAATACAGTGGTCACACAATTGCCCTTTCATCGGGCAATACGTATGACTTCTACAGACGAGGCATCACACAACAAGAAGCTGAGTTGCTTGCCATACAGTTTCTGGACAATAGGCTGGACAGGATGACGAAGTACCTGAGGAGAATGCGGAACCTTGCTCGCAAGCACAACGTGGAGGACATGAGTGACTACGAGAGGCACTGGTTCTTTCGCAAGAAAGCACGAGCGCCATGGTGGCCAAAGGGTGACTATGACTACCATGCGGGGGAGTACAGAATATTCAGCTACCCCTTGCGTCTTCTGAACACCAATCGACTGAAAAACTACGGACAATAAAAGACCATGTCGGAATGTCGGTTTTCCTCTGGCCTATAGAGAGAGAGAGAGAATACTCTACTTTTCTTTTCTCCTACATACATACAAGAAGAATCGACATTATCGACACTAAGACTGAGTATCAATAAGTTAACTACAATAAACCGACACAAAAACCGACACACCCATGTCAGAAATCGTCACAATCTTCCGGAATATCCGGGAAACGGAGACGCCCTTCCATCGTTCAGTCAAGTTTGTTCTCGACAGAATCAAGGATGGTTCCTCAAAAGACCTTGTATCACGCATCCGTAAGGAGACCGATAAGGCAAGCCGAAACGAGATTAAGAAAGAGCTACCTGCGGTATGTTTCTCTGGTGAGTTTAACAAGCGCAATGACTCTGCTATCCTTGAGCACAGTGGTTTCATCTGCCTTGACTTCGATGACTACAAGACCAAGAAGGACATGAAGGTTGAGCGCGACCGCCTAACCAAAGACCGCTACGTCTACTCTGTCTTCACCTCACCCTCTGGTCACGGCCTCAAGGTGCTCGTAAAAATCCCGCAAGACATTGATAATCATACCAATTACTTCAATGCGTTAGAGAAACACTTTAACTCCGAGCGGTTCGATACCTCATGTAAGAACATCAGCAGGGTATGCTACGAGTCTTACGACCCACTCATCCATATCAACGAGAGCAGTGAGCTTTGGACGGGCGTTGTTGAGCGAGACTATATCGAGGTCGACACCAACCGTGACGCACCTACGATACCTATCACCGACGACAACAAGACCGCCGACATCCTCATCAAGTGGTGGACGAAGAAGTTTGGTATGGTAGACGGCGAGCGCAACGCCAACATATTTAAGTTGGCTATGGCCTTCAATGACTTTGGTATCAACAAGAGCCTTGCCTCACATATCCTACGTCAGTTTGAGCAGTCCGACTTTACAGCCAAAGAGATAGAGCGTACCCTCGACTCGGCGTACAGCAACACCGGCAATCACGGCACGAAGTTCTATGAGGACAGCGACCGCATCAACAACATCAAGGCACAGCTCAAGCGCGGTGTATCAAAAAAGGAAGTCCGCTCCCAACTAAAGGGCGAGGTTGAGAGCGATGTAATTGAGGCCGTCCTTGAGCGTGTAGAGAAAGAGAACGAGGAGCAGACCTTCTGGTCTAAGACAGAGAAGGGTGTCATTAAGATTGTACCCCTCGACTTCAAGACCTTCCTCGAAGACAACGGCTTCTTCAAGTACGCCCCCGAGGGTAGCAAGAACTACGTCTTCGTCAAGGTCACCAACAACCTCATCGACCACACGAGCGAGAAGGAGATAAAGGATTTCATCCTTGGATACCTCATCGACCTTGAGGACAAGACCATCTACAACTTCTTCGCCGATGCCGTGCGGTACTTCCGTGAGGAGTTCCTTACCCTGCTGTCCACCATCGACGTGTACTTTATGGAGGATACGGCGGGCTCGGCCTACCTATACTACCGCAACTGCGCGGTACGCATCTCACCCGAAGAGGTCAAAGCCATCGACTACCTCGACCTCGGTGGGTATGTATGGAAAGACCACATCATAGAGCGCAACTTCAACGAGTGCTCCCATGACGGGTGCGACTTCCAGACTTTCATAGGTAACATCTGCGGCAAAGACGACAGCCGCCGGGGGACTATGGAGAGTACCATCGGGTATATGATGCATGGGTACAAGAACCTAAGCTACTCTCCGGCAGTCATCCTCAACGACGAGGTCATCAGCGACAACCCCGAGGGTGGCACAGGCAAGGGTCTGTTCATGAACGCCTTGAGTCAGATGAAGAAGCTGGTAGTCATAGACGGTAAGGCGTTTGCCTTCGAGCGTAGCTTCCCCTATCAGCTCGTAAGTGCTGACACTCAGATACTTTGCTTCGATGACGTAAAGAAGAACTTTGACTTCGAGCGTCTATTCAGCGTAGTAACAGAGGGTTTGACACTGGAGAAGAAGAACAAGGACGCCATCAAGATTCCTTTCGAGCGGTCCCCTAAGATTGGTATCACCACCAACTACGCCATCAAGGGTGCGGGCAACAGCTTCGCACGCAGGAAGTGGGAGCTAGAGCTACACCAGTACTACAACAAGACGCGTACCCCACTGATGGAATTCAAGAAACACTTCTTCGCCGACTGGGACGACGACGACTGGTGTGCCTTCGATAACTATATGGTGTCATGCTTGCGTGGCTACCTCGATACGGGCTTGGTGGAGAGTAAGTTCATCAACCTTGGTATCCGTCAGCTCAGTGCGGAGACGAGCCACGACTTCATCGAGTGGTGCGGACTCATCAACGGCGATTTCAATACAGCCCTTGAGCCATACATCAAGCTGTACAAGGACAAGCTCTATGTCGATTTCGTTCAGCAGAACCCTGACTACGCACCCAATGCGAAGATGACTATCTCACGAACCAAGTTCTACAAGTGGCTTGTATCATACTGCCTACACAAGTATGGCATAGCTCCCGAGGAGGGACGCGATGCCTTGGGTCGGTGGATGCGTATCCGTAACAAGCACGAGGGCGAACAGCAAAGCGAGATATCATGGAACTAAGAAGCTATCAACGGGCCATTGTTGACAAGGCCAAGGCTATACTCAGCAAGCACAAGTTCGTATACCTCGCCATGGAGGTACGCACAGGCAAGACCATCACCTCACTGAAGATAGCTGAGGAGATGGGTGCCCAGAGCGTACTGCTGCTAACCAAGAAGAAGGCGTTGGGTAGTATCGGAGAGGACGCCAAGAAGCTATGCCTCCCGTACGAATTCTTCGCCATCAACTACGAGAGCATGCATAAGCTGCCTAAGATTAACTGGGACCTCATCATCTTGGACGAGGCCCACGGTCTTGGGGCCTTCCCTAAGGCTAGTAAGAGAGCTAAGGCTGTCCGTGACCTCATCCGCAACAGGTATGTCATCCTGCTGTCCGGCACCCCTACCCCGGAGTCGTACAGTCAGATGTACCATCAGGTCTATGGCATCCCCACCAACCCGTTCCGTGGATACAAGAACTTCTACAGGTTCTGCGACGATTACGTCGACGTTCAGGAGCGCATCATCAACGCTCTGAGGGTGAAGTTCTACGACAAGGGCTTGCCGTCTATCCTTGAGGCTATGAGGCCGTACATGATTAGCTTCAGTCAAAAGGACGCAGGCTTTCGGAGTCAGCTCAACGAGCATATCCTCCGCGTACCGATGGAGCCACGGACGTATGCCATGTGCTCGGAGCTACGCAAGCACCGCGTCATCGACGGGAAGGAAGAGGTCGTCCTCGCCGACACCCCGGTCAAGCTTATGGGTAAGCTGCATCAGATGTACTCGGGTACGGTGAAGTTTGAGAGCGGAGCGTCTATGGTCTTCGACCACAGCAAGGCTCAGTATATCCACGATAAGTTTCATGGCGAGAAGGTTGGCATCTTCTATAAGTTTAAGGCTGAGCTACAGGCTTTGAAGGACGTCTTTGGCGACACCCTTACCACCGACCTCGAGGAGTTCAATACCACCGATAAGAGCATCGCCTTGCAGATAGTCAGTGGGCGCGAGGGCATCAGCTTACGCAAGGCTTCGGCGCTCGTATACTACAACATCGACTTCTCGGCTACCAGCTACTGGCAGTCGCGGGATAGGATGACGACCAAGGAGCGGCGCGAGAGTAACATATACTGGGTCTTCTCCGAGCGTGGTATAGAGACTAAAATCTACAGGGCTGTGTCAACTAAGAAGGACTATACGCTAAGCCACTTTAAGAGGGACGTTCTTACCTTGTAGGTAAGATGACCGAGCAGCAGATACAGACGCGGAGAATCAAGGAGCTGGAGGAGCAGGGGTACTATGTCATCAAGCTTATTAAGACCAATAAGAACGGTATCCCTGACCTCGTAGCTATACCTCCCGACAGCGGGGTCCTCTTCTCCGAGGTGAAGCGCCCCAAGGGAGTGGTATCTAAGCTGCAAGAGTATCGCATGAAAGAGTTGAGAGCCCATGGAATCGAGACAGAAGTATATCGAGGTTGACATACCGTATGAGATAGATGAGAACTTCGTCGATGCCGTGATGGAACTCACTCCCCGTGAGCGCCTCCACGTTTTGCGACAGATTCGTTCAGTCATCGACAGCTTAGAGTACAGTGAGGAAGAGACATTCGATGCTGCCGGGCGCGTTGGTCACGACCTGTTTTACAAATTTGAATACTACAATATGGAGGAATGGCCTCCGGTCTTACTCAATTTCTGGGTCATAGATACCGACGAGTATCTGGACATGATGATTGATGGAAACCTAATACTACAATGAATAAACCACCGCACCATCCCGAGCATGTCCAACGGCTTGCTGATATTTGCCTCATGTTTTTTGAAGGTGACGTCTACAACCGATGTCGCGAGCGCAGGTTCGTCGATGCTCGCATCACCTTCTCCAAGCTCATCAACGAGCAGGGCGTACTGCCCACACATATCGGTCGCATCTTAGGGCGCAACCACGCTACCGTCCTCCACTACCTAAAGAAGGGCGAGGCCCTACTGGAGACAGACAAAATCTTCCGCAGGAATTTCGTCAAGTGCCGCGAAGAATATATCGGCGAAGACCCCATCTACTACTACTCTGCTCCGGAGCTACGGACTAAGTACTTGGAGATGCGCGACGACTACGAGGACCTTTCCGACAGGTACCACGCCCTACACAAGAGATTGAAAAGCGACAGGAGGCTAGAGCCCCTCATCGATATGGTGCGTATGCGCACCAAGAGGGGCACCGAGGACGAAGTATTCCATAAGCTCAATAGGATATACAACGGACTATGAAATGCCCGGAGTGCCGAAAGAACCTTATGTGGACCGGGGACCACGACTCCGATGAGGAGTGTGGCCCCGGCCTCAAGGTCTCTTGGCGCTGCAACAACGACGAGTGCGAGGTCCGCTTCGTCGATGTGCATTGGGTAGTTTAATCCGGTCTTTGTGAAGGTGGCACACCCATCACATCGTAGAACGACTCGTCCATCGGCTGTCCTTTTGCAATGTCCATCATGCCACGGAACATATCGAAGTTGGTTCCTAGTCCAATCTCTGTAATTTCTGTTCCGATTCGGACATAGTCCTCTTTTTTGTACGCCTTTTCTATCTCTCTCTTGGTGCTTTGAAGCGGGTCCTTAGCCATTTGAGAAGGGTAATTGTTTCCGACTATCCAGTTATAGCCATCGTTCATGTAGCTTCCTAACACAGGTATGACAAAGTAGTTTTTAGCAGGCGACAGTCCTACGTCCAGCCACGCCTTCTCCTTCTCTTCGTCATCACCGAACATCAACTTCCACATGTTGGTAGCGAGGGTGAACATCACAGAGTACCCAACCAAAGCCAAGGCATAACCACGGCTATCAGAAGCCTTTATCTTTTCTCCTTTCCTAATGGACTTCAACATATTGTTTGAGGTAGTAACTATCTCATTCAGATACAGCAACTGGGAGCTTGTGAACGCAGTAAACAATCTGGAAAGCCCATCCTGATACGTTTGAATCGGTGCCCTCTCCGATTCGCGCCGCGACTGCTGCGTCTTGTTGTATTGGTTGAACTTCTCTATCGCCTCTTCCTTGGACATCCCGTTCTGAATGTCCCTCATGTATGCGGGCAGATACCCCATCACCCCTGCGACATCGCCGGATGACGTAGCTGCACCGCCCGCTTGGGCTAAGCCCTTGAGGGCTTTCGCTGCCAAGGTGTAGTCATTTGCTGTCACCCTCCTCGTACGCCCAGACACACCGCTGGTCAAGCCGTATAGGTCACCGCCAAAGTTGTCCTCAATACGTCTCCTCAGAGTAGCTGAGTCTTCTATCATCGTAGATACAGGGCCCTTGTACTTACTTAGGGAGACGCCCTCCAGAATAAGCTTGGGCAGCAGGCGGGCGAAGTCCATAGAGAACATAAGGATATCGACCGGGAGGTTCTTCTCCTTGCCATACTGATACTCTTTAACACCCGCTATAGCTGACGTCATCTGCTTGACTATCTGCATAGGCTTAAATGATAGAGCAGCCCCCACCATCATCGACATCAATGTGTCAACGTACTTGAAATCTAGGTGCGCCTTGAATATGTCGGGCATAATGGCGGCAGAGACACCGTCGTTTAGTGCCCTTCCAAGACCAAGTAGCTCTGATAGGGATACGGTAAAGCTGTCGCTGAGTATGGCGTTTATCTCTTGCACACCCACGGAGTAAGCTTTGAATCGCTCCATGGTATTGAGGTGGTTACCGAGCTCGCCGTGGAATCCAAGGCCCTCGTTCATCAGTATGTCGCTACCGGTATCGACCCTTTCCTTCAGTGCGTCTGCCATCTGAGAGTTGGGACCCGAGTACGTGGAGCTCAGGAGCTGGTCCTTGCTTTGCGTGGCTAGGTCGCCTTGGAACTGGGTACGCGTGGGGAAGTAATTCTCCATGTAACCAAGGTTCACATCGTTGACCTTGACGTACACATCGTTTATGCCTTCGTAGTATTCGCCAGACAGATACTCCACCGTCTTGTCTACAAACTCTGTGAGTCTGGGGTCGAGGAACTCCTCGATATCTGCCATCACCTTATCGGTGAAGCCCTGCCTCTCCAGCTTTGCTCTCTGGATAGGGTTCTTAGAGAGGGCGTAGATACGCATCAGCTCATCGGTCGTGAACTTGCGGCGACCAGCCTTCACCGATAGTGTCAGGCCCTGTTTATCAGCGATGAGTACCCTCGTCTTACCACCCGTAAAGATGAGCTCAGTGATTTCCTTATAGCCGTTTGTGATTCCATCGATACTGTTTGCGATGTCGTTGAGCTTTTCCTTCTGGGCATACTCACCCCTCAGGTTCTCCTCCTTCATGCGGTTTATCTTATTGTAGATGTTCTCGTTGAAGAACTCTCCAAACACAGACGTCAAGGTCCCGAGGTGCGCCCACCATTCGCCGAGGCCAAACATAAGAGGGGTCATCCTTTGACCCTCAGCGGCCCACTCCACCAACGTCCGGTACTTACCCTGTAAACCCTGAGCGCCTAGGATATCCTTGAGACTTTTCTTGTTGGCCCTATCTGTAGCAAGCTCGTTTCTGTCTTTAGCTACAATCTTCGTCTCACCATCCTTCTCTACCTCCTTGGTAACGGTGCCACCCCAGTTGCCTTCGACAGAATCTTTCACCCCCTGCCTCAGTGCGTTGAGTCTCGCGGCCCTTTCCATGCGGATGGTCTTCAGGTTTAGGCGAGAGAATCCAGCGGTAACCTTTAGGTCTTCAAGCACGGCCTCGACCTGCTCAAGCGACATATCAGATAGCGGAGCGAACAAGTCGTAAGCATCCTTCTGGTCTATGAGCATCTGCTCTTTCACCGTCAGGTTCTCCCCGTTCATCAGCTTCGCCGTAGCGATATCGACCTCGGGGTTGTTGGCAAGGTTGAATCCGATATTCATGATATCGGTCTGGTCCTTTTTGAATACGGCAGCGAGGACTCTGTTCGCCTCAAGGAAGAAAGCCCGACCCGGAGCATCGAGACCACGGGTGCGTATCCTTCCTCCCGGAGTCTTGTATGTCTTAGCACTACGCTTTACGAAACCGATTATCTCTCTGATGGTAGCCTTACGAATCTGCTCACGCTTTTCTTCTACCAAGTCGAGAACCTTCTGTGCCTTGACGATATAGTTGTCTTCGTTGACTTCGTTAACCACCTTCGTGAGCTTGGCTACCTGAGCCTTACTGTATTCCGCCTTAGGTAAGACCTCGTTGATGAGCGTACGTAGCTGTGCCTGCACCTCACGCGCCGTCTTGGCCCCCTTCTTCCTTTCCTTTAGGTCGCGACGGATTTGGGACAGCAGGTTCTGCACACCCTTATTAGCGCGTGACTTGAGCGATGTAGCAAACCCTACCAGCAACTCCTTCTGTACCTTCTCTGGCTGCTCCTTGAACCGTCGGTTGGCTTTGAGTATCTCCAGTGCCTCGGCCATCATCTCCGCACGGGTAGGCGTGGTCTTTGGCCTTGGGAATCTCCGTAGCAGTTGGGAGTCAGAGACCTTGCTCTGGTCTGGGTGCGCTTCGCGAAGCTCTGCGACGCGGTCGGCCCGCTGCTTTTTGGTCATGCGGCCCGGAGACTTGGGCGTCATAAACTCGTTGAGCTTAGCGCGTACCTCAGCATAGATTTGACGACCCACATCGAGACCACCTACCACGTTTCCAAATGGCTTGGGTATAACGGTGAAGATATCCGCGTTCTCTGTGAGGGCGGTGTTGATGGATTCGGTACTATCCCGACCGTACCTCTTCATGAGTACGGCGCGTATAGCTGAGTCACGGAATCCCATCTCCCTACCCTTAGCTACGATATCCCGCATGGTATCGTTGGGCTGAGACATGGCCTCAATCTTCTGCTTCTGCTCGGCGGCTTGTGACTCAAAGTCACGGCCCGTAAAGGGTCGCTCGTCGGCGTCATAGATTTCTATAATGCGGTCCTCCAGCTCTCGGGCACGCTGCTCTTCTTCGAACGTACGCTGCTCTTCAACCCTTGCGGCCCTCTCTTCCACCCCTGCGGCGATAATCTTACCGGGGTCTACGGCACGGCCTGTATCCAAAGACACGACACGGAAGTCATTCATCCGTGTTCCGTACTGCTTGACGCCATAACCAAACCGCTGCAAGTTTCGGTTCAGCTCCGGTGCCAGCTCTGCGTTCTTGAGGCTCTTGTTGGGTTTGAACTCGTACCGCTCCAGTACATCCACCACCCCGGGCTCTACGACCCGCTGCTCAGCAGCTTTTAGGTCATCGGTTGTGACCTCTTCTCGGATGCTAAGGACGCGGTCTCGGAGTTGGCTAGTCGCTTCATCGTCTTCAAGAAGCTCCGCTGCTCGCTGTTGGTCAGCTTCTCGAGCGGTGTCGTCTCGTTCAATTTGTCTTCCATCGATTTGTTCTTTGGTTACGCCCTGCTTCTCTACGAGCTTGCGTGCTGCGCTCTCGTAGTCGGGCTGTTCGTTGTCGCTGGTCTCAGTCTTTGCGCTCTTCTGCGTTTGGTCCGCCTTGAACGTTTGGTACAGGGCCTTCTCCGGGTACCAGTTTACGGCCTGAAGGTCGGCGATAGTAATGTCGATACCATTCTCGTCCTTCAATTTCTGCTGTAGCTCGGAGAAAACCTCGTTGATGAACCTCCGTTTTGCTGGCGTCGGAGCCTCGACCTCAGCCTCGAGGAGCTTAGCCAAGTTGTTGGACGCCTTACGGAACTCATCGAGCTTGGGGTTGGACTTCAGTACCTCCCGCTTCTTTATGTCCATGCTGGCCTTCTGCACCTTCTGTGCCAGCTCGGCATCGCTCAGGTTTTCGAACGCCCCAATGAGCCCCTCTACCTTAGCGTTGTTGCGCTGAAGCAAAGCCTTTCGTGCCCGAGCCAATCGCTTTGTGGCGGTGTCGACTTTCTTCTGGTCGAAGTCGAGCAGTGTGCCGGTGAGACGACCGTACTGCCGCATGAACCAACGGTCCATAGTGAGCTGGTCGAAGACTCCGTAAAGGTTCATAAAGAACCCGTTGCCAATCTTCGGTCCGAAGACGGCAGCGCCATATACCTCTTCGTTGACTCCGAAGCCAGAGATGAGGTTCTTCTTCTTGCCTGCTGAGTCACGGTACGAGAGGCTACCCACCTTATGCTTGGTAGTCAGGAACTGAGTGAGCTCCGCCATAGACATAACGCCAAGGGCTTCGTTGGCGAACTTCAGGTTGGACAGGATACCACCCACTTGGTTTCCGATAGAGCGGGACTCATCAAACCTCCCGTTCTCCTTGTAGTACTTGTACTGGCGGTTGGCCTCGACGAAGTTGTCGTACACCTTGTTACCGTTGGAGGTAATCGCCAATCCAATCTTGAACGCCGACGCAGCATCGGGGTCCGTAGCCAGCTCGGGATGGAGCAGGGACATAAGGGACATGGCGCCCGTGATGCGGGAGTCGTACCAACCCAACGCATCGGGGTATGCAGCGATGGCGTTCAGCGTCTCGTTCATGTACGCATCGACCAAGTACTCCTTGAGGTTCTCGTTTAGCTCACTGCTGTCGGTGATGCCATAGCGGGCTTCGAGCTCTGGGAGAACGAGTTGGTTGAACCGCTCTTGCAGGGCACGCTTGAACTCAATCTTATTGTCGAACGTAGCCTCCTCGGCAAACTCTACAGACTTTCCGATGCTAGTCTCTAAGTCATCCACCCGCTGCTCTGCGGCGCGGAGCGCGGCCTCTGCCTCGGGCTTCGTGCGAGTCAGCTCCTCCTCCATCTCTGCCATGCGCTCCTCAGGAGTAACTGTAGGCTCGTAG
>Ga0209716_1001548_pt1 | contig 16952 bp, 17 predicted proteins | sample COGITO_mtgs_1205_FD_184811 | JGI IMG/M metagenome (GOLD analysis project Ga0209716, IMG submission 184811) | Pelagic marine microbial communities from North Sea - COGITO_mtgs_120531 (SPAdes) (version 2) | ecosystem: Environmental > Aquatic > Marine > Epipelagic ...
TTGAAGGAATCACACATCTATTCCACTGCGCAGCTTTTATTTCATTTGCGTACTATAAACAAGAAACATTAATGGAGGTAAATCAGCAAGGGACAACCAATCTTGTTAATTTAGCCATTAAGCACCAGCTAAAAAAAATAGCTTACATCAGTTCAATTGCTGCACTAGGAAGCGATACCACTTCCGATTCAATTGACGAATCGACACCTTGGAATGCTGACCAAGAACACACCCCATATGCATACTCTAAATTTGGAGCTGAACTCGAAGTTTGGAGAGCCACGCAAGAAGGAGTTCCAGCAGTCATCGTTAATCCCGGGGTTATTCTTGGAACTGGAGTTGAAGGAAACCCTTTGGAATTACTATGTAACCAAATTGACAACGGCTTACTCTTTTACCCCAAAGGTGCAACAGGATATGTAACCGTTGAGGATGTTGTTCAAGTACTGACGGAACTAATGGATTCTGAAACAGAAAATGAACGCTTTATTTTAGTAGCAGAAAATTGGAGCTATGAACAAATGCTCCGTCGTATTGCATTAATCAGAAAAAAAAGACCGCCACGAATTGGCCTGAGAAAGTCTTGGCTTCAAATTGCCTGGGGACTCGAAGGGATTCTTTCTTTATTTGGAAAAAGACGTTTTATGACCCAGGCACTCATAAGTAGCTTGTGCGATATAAAACACATACAAGGGAATAGAATAATTAAAGAAAGTTCTTTTAAATACAGTGACATTGAGACATACTTAATAGATCATGCTACTAAAAAAGACTAATCAAGTTCTTCTTCTTTTAGTCGTTCTTTTCTTTTCATGATGGTATCAATACTATCTTCCATCTGTTTTGATCTAATTTCAAGATTCTCAAAAATCTTCTTCAACAACTTTGGCTTCTGAGCATAATAGGTTTGGTTTTGAGCTAATTGAAGGCTATCTATACCATATTTTTCATAAATATATTGATCTGTAAAATATTCTTTATGTGCTGGATCTACATAATTGGAGTTCTTAATTGCTTTCATCAACATTATATCATAAAAAACATTTTCCATCATTTCAGTAGTCATTTTCTCATCTGGTGGCTCAACAGGTGTACTACCGTCGCAAGCCAAGCAACTAATAATCAAGAAAAGTAAGATGTATTTTCTCATGATTTATCTATTAAAAGTTAAACGTTTCGCAGCTTTATTTTCTATAATCACTCCCTTGTCGTAGACACAAGAACCATTGACCCAAGTAGATTCAATTTTTGCCTGAAAAGTTTTTCCTTCAAAAGGAGACCATTTACAGTGATACAATAAAGATTCTGGTGTAACTGTTGTTGTTTCATTTAAATCCAATAAAACCAGATCCGCAAAATACCCTACTCTAATATAACCTCTTTTTTCAACATCAAATAATATAGCAGGATTATGACAGGCTTTTTGGACTAATTTTTCTAAAGAAATTTTGCCTTTTTTAGAAGCGGTTAGCAAAGCCAAAAGTGCATGTTGCACCAGAGGGCCACCCGATGGAGCTGATGCGTATTTATTGTTCTTTTCCTCTAGGGTGTGTGGCGCGTGGTCTGTCGCTAAAACATCTATTCGATCATCATTCAAAGCAGTCCAAAGAGCATCTTGATCTTCTTGGTGTTTTACTGCAGGATTCCATTTTATTCGAGTCCCATGAGTTTTATAATCTGCAGAAGAAAACCACAGGTGATGTACACAAACCTCAGCGGTTATTTTCTTCTCACTTAACGGAATATCGTTTCTAAACAAACCCGTTTCAATAGCAGTAGACAAATGAAATATATGCAAACGTGCACCCGTTTCTTTCGCTAGAGATACCGCTCTTGAAGAAGATAAATAACAAGCTTCGTGACTTCTTATTTCTGGATGTGCTTCTATTGGAATATCTTCACCATACTTTTCTAGGTGAGCAGCAAAATTAGCTTTAACCGTAGGTTCATCTTCACAGTGTACTGAAATAAGGAGGTCCGTATTTGAAAAGATTTCTCGTAAAACTGCTTGATCGTCGACCAACATATTCCCTGTAGAAGATCCTAAGAATAGCTTCAGTCCCGCTACCTTTGTTTTATCCAATTTTCGGATTTCATCAATATTATCATTGGTTCCTCCAAACATAAAAGAATAATTCGCAAGGGAGGTTTCCGCAGCTCGTTCAAACTTGTTTTCCAATGCTTGTATATCGGTAGTTTGTGGGTTGGTATTGGGCATTTCAATAAAAGAAGTAATCCCTCCGGCAACTGCAGCTCGTGACTCGGAAGCTATGGTCGCTTTGTGGGTTAGGCCTGGTTCTCTAAAATGTACTTGATCATCGATCAAACCGGGTATAAGATGTTTACCACGTGCATCAATTACTTGATCCGCTTTGTGATCGAGATTAATTCCGATTTCTTGGATGAATTGATCAACAATAAAAACATCTTGTATCTCTTGGGAACCATCGTTAATGAGGGTTGCGTTTTTTATTAAAATTGTGCTCATTGTTTACGCTTAAATAGTGATTGTATACGGAGAAAAACGACACCATAAATGGCTTCCCAAATTATAGATCCATTCATTTTGGATTGCCCTTTTACCCGGTTTAAGAAAATAATAGAATATTCTTTTAGCTTGAAGCCTTTTTTCCAAGCTTTATATTTTAATTCGATTTGAAAAGCATACCCAACAAATTTAACAGCATCCAAATCAATAGCTCGCAAAACCTCAGCCTTGTATCCAACAAAACCAGCTGTCGCGTCCTTGACCGGTAGACTGGTAAAAAACTTAACATAATAAGAAGCGGCCAAAGAAAGTAAAATCCTTCCTAGAGGCCAATTAACTACATTAATCCCATCGACATAACGGGAACCTATAACTACATCTGCGTCAGCGAGGAGGTGAAGTTCCATCTTAGGAACATCTTGTGGATTGTGTGAAAAGTCCGCATCCATTTCAAAAATAAATTTGTAATCAGCAGCCAAAGCCCATCGAAAAGCATGCAAATATGCGCGGCCTAAGCCTTCTTTTTGGGGGCGTGTTTCTAAAAAAAGTCTGTTTGGAAATTGTTCAAAAAGATTTGCAACCAAGTCACCTGTTCCATCTGGTGATGAATCGTCCACTACAAGAGCGTGATAATCCCTATTAATCGACAGTGTCTCACAGATAATAGCTTCTATATTATCTGCCTCATTATAGGTCGGAATTACGATGAGTGTGTTTTTCATTTGAAAGGTTAAAAGTAATAAATTAAAGGGGATCGACTCTAAAATTTAAGAATCCATTTGTAATTGAATTCTTAATGAAAACTATTATTTTTAACCCATGGAAGATTGGATTTCAAGAACGGAACTGCAGCGCGATTGGATCAGTCTCGTTTTCTTATTCAATTTTATCCTTTTGGCAGTGCTTAGAGGTTCACATACAAGACAATTCAAAACCTTTATTCGCTTTATTGACCCAAAGCTATACTTTAAGATTTACAGGAAAGATAACTTTCTGTTACAAAGTTTCACCGCTCTTGGAACTCTTTTTTTACTCATCAACCTTTGTCTTGGAGTTTTCTACTGCCTTACACTTTTTGAATTTGGTTCAAACTCTTTTTCGTTTTTCATTACGCTACTAACAGAAATAGTTGGGCTGATTTTTCTTCGATTTGTATCTTTAAAGATATGCTGTAAATTACTTGGAATAGAGGGGTTTTCAGAAATATTCCTCTTCAAAGCCCTGACTTATCAGATTCAGATCTCAATACTTTCATTCTTTTTATTTCTTTTTTACGAGTTCAGCTATCCTAGTCAAGAATTCTTAATACTAATTCTCATACTCATTACTGGGCTGTATCTTTTATCGCAATTCTCTTTATATAGAGAATATTGGGGAGTGTTTAAATACAATTTATTGTATTTAATTCTATACCTTTGCACTTTCAAATTAGCTCCATGGATATTACTTTACAGTATACTTAAGTAGAGCGTTGATAAAAGTAATTTATGAAAGTAAAAACGATACTGGTTTCCCAGCCTGAGCCTGCAAACGAGAACTCACCATATACTCGTTTAAAAGAAAAGCATAATGTCAAAATCGACTTCAGGCCTTTTATTCACGTAGAAGGGGTTGATGCTAAAGACGTGAGACGTCAGAAAATTGATTTTGCTGATTACACCTGTGTCATATTGACAAGCAGAAATTCTGTAGATCATTTTTTTAGATTAGCTGAGGAAATGCGTTTCAAAGTTTCTGATGCAACTAAATACTTCTGTAAATCTGAGGCAGTCGCTTTTTATTTACAAAAGTATGTTGTCTACAGAAAAAGAAAAATCTATGTAGGTCAAAAAAGCTTGAATGACTTAGAAACAGTGTTCAAAAAATTTAGTGATGAGAAGTTCTTATTGCCATCTTCAGATATCTTAAAGCCCACTACACCTGACTTTCTTGATAGTTTAGGTATTGATTGGACACGAGCTCAACTATACAAAACAGTTGTAAGTGACTTATCTGATTTACGAGATGTTTCTTACGACGTTTTAGTGTTTTTTAGTCCTTCTGGGATTGAATCTTTATTACATAATTTCCCAGATTTTAAACAAAACAATACAAGGATCGCAGTTTACGGGAATACCACTGTAAAAGCAGCAGATGAAGCCAAGCTAAGAATCGACATCAAAGCACCATCTGATGAAACTCCTTCGATGACAATGGCTATCGAAAAGTATATAGCAGCAAATCCAAAGTAAATTTATTTCTTCAGAAAGGAAAACATCAAGTACCCCCATGCTGAAATCAATAGAAGACCGCCAATAGGTGTAATGGGTCCTAGATATTTAGCAGGCCAGCCATGAAACTCTTTTGTTGCTAAAAGAAAAATACTGCCGCTGAAAAGTAAAACTCCAGCCAGAATTAATTTTACAAAAGTAGATTTCACATTAGTATCAAGGGCAGATAAATTATTGATCAGCAATATGGCAAAACTGTGATAAATTAAATAACGAACTCCAACTTCAAAACTACTCAGTGCATCTTGACTTAAGCGGGTTTTAAGAAAATGACTTCCTAAGGCTCCTAAGCTAACTGCCAACATGAGTAATCCACTTGCTATTGCACTCGTTATTCGTGTCTGAAATTCCATCCTATATTTTTCATAAAGATAGTCGCACAAAAACGTTTCGCCTAGCTCGTTTATTTAAATCAATAAAATATTCAAAATAGATTAATTTATTAAATCAAAATGATACTTTTGATGAAAAAATTAAATGAAAATAACAAATCAAGAAGTAAAAGTTGATGGAATTGATAAAATTCTATTGAATGGCTTAATTCAAAATGCACGTGTTTCTATTGTCGAATTATCGAAGAAAGCTGGTATTTCTGGTGCTGCAGTACATCAACGACTAAAAAAACTAGAAAACTCTTCTCTAATAAGTGGGTCTCAAATCAATGTAAATCCAAAAATACTGGGGTATAATACACTTGCATTTATTGGTGTTTTTTTGGATAAAGCGGTGAGTAATCCGGAGGCTGTAGCACAACTTAAAAAAATTCCAGAGGTAACCGAATGTCATTACACAACTGGAAACTGGAGTATACTCATTAAAATTTTGTGTAAAGACAACGAGCATTTGATGAACCTACTCAACACAAAAATTCAAACGATTAGTGGTGTTTCAAGAACAGAAACCTTCATTTCTTTAAACCAACAGATTAATAGACAAATTGCGCTATAACTAGTCGCGACTATTGCCCATAACACGGAATAAAAGATACATTAGAGTCGCTAATGAAGCTAAAGCAGCCACTACATAGGTCCGTGCTGCCCATTTGAGGGCATCGGTTGCGCCTTCAAGTTCTTGCTGACTTACCATATTTTTTCGCTTCAACCAATCCAGTGCTCGGTTACTAGCATCGTATTCAACCGGAAGGGTGATAAAACTGAATAAGGTACCGAGTCCGAATAGTCCAACCCCAATCAAAGCAATGGTTTGCCCAAAGGCTAGGGTTTGAGATGCAATCAACCCGCCAAAAATAATGTACATCGAAAAATTAGAGGCAACACTAACCATGGGCACCAACGTGGATCGTAACTGCAACCACTCATAACCTGTTGCGTGCTGAACTGCATGTCCGCATTCGTGAGCTGCTACTGCAGCTGCAGAAGCATTTTGCTGCATGTAAACTCCTTCACTGAGGTTGACAGTTTTGGTTCTTGGATCGTAATGATCTGTAAGCATCCCGGGTGTGGAAACAACTTTAACATCTCGAATTCCATGATCCGATAACATTTGTTCTGCAATTTCTTTCCCAGTCAGACCATTTCTGAGGGCGATTTTAGAATAGTGTTTGAATTTTTTTTTAAGCGTATTACCTACCCACCAACTAGCGACAGCAATTACAGTAATTAAAAAAAGATAAGAACCCATAGTATTTTATTTTTTTGTTGGTTAAAATTTAATCTTTGTTTTTATTCATTAAAATAAGAATTAAAATCACGAGTTGCAAAAGCCCCGTAACCGTATTTGCGATCATAATAGACTTACTCTCGATTAAATAACCATATACTCCCCAAAGAAAAACTCCTAGTAGTAATACGAGATACATGGGCACAGAAACCCCCTTAGAAGATTTTGATTTCCAAACTTTAATTACCTGTGGTACAAAAGCAGACGTTGTCAAAAGTGCTGCAACAAAACCAATAATTTCAACATCCATTAGCCTACAATATTAATTATTTTACCAGGAACAACGATTACCTTTTTAGGAGTTCTTCCTTGTAATTGTTGTTGTGTTCGATCGTCATTCATTATTATTTCTTCGATTTCTTTAGCTTGTAATTCCAAAGAAAGTTCGATTGTAAAACGCATTTTTCCATTAAAAGAAACGGGGTAGTTTTTAGAAGATTCTAATAGATAAGAAGGCTCATGAATTGGAAAAGCTACCTTACTAACACTAGAATTATGACCTAAGAGTTCCCATAACTCTTCAGCGGTGTGTGATGCAAAAGGCGCCAGTAAAACTGCCAGTGGTTCTAACACCTCTCTTTCATTACACTTTTGAGCAGTCAATTCATTTACGCAAATCATAAAAGAACTGATGCAGGTGTTGAATGAAAAATTCTCGATATCCTCAGTAACTTTTTTAATGGTTTGATGTAAACTTTTTAAAGACTCTTTAGATGCTTTTTCATCACGAATTGAAAAAGTTTCATTGGGGTGATACAACCTCCACAACTTCTTTAAAAAAGAATATACGCCCGAAATACCTGCCGTATTCCATGGTTTTGCTTGCTCTAAAGGGCCTAGGAACATTTCATACATTCGCAATGTATCTGCGCCATATTGCTCACAAATAAGGTCCGGATTTACTACATTGTATTTAGACTTAGACATTTTCTCTACCTCACGTCCAACAACATAAACACCATCTTCTAGAATAAAAGTGGCCTCTTTGAATTGTGATTGCCAGTTTTTCAATCCTTCGGTATCCAATTCATTTGACGAATTGACAAGGCTAACATCTACACGAATCGCATCAACCTCAAATTCTTCAATACGATTTTTTGATAGGTACTCTTCAGTTCCCTTTTTACGATAAACAAAAGCAGAAGATCCGAGAATCATTCCCTGATTGATTAGCTTTTTAGCATATTCCTCTACTGGAAGTAAATTCAAATCAAAAAGAAATTTTTGCCAGAAACGAGAGTACAATAAATGTCCTGTTGCGTGTTCACTTCCACCAAGATATAGATCAACTTCTTGCCAATAATCAACAGCTTCTTTACTCACAAAGGCTTCCGAGTTATCAGCATCCATATAGCGATTGAAATACCAAGAACTTCCTGCCCATCCCGGCATTGTATTCAATTCTAAAGGAAAAACAGTAGTTTCGTTAATTTCGGAATTGGAGACAACTTTTTCGCTCTCTGTATTCCACGCCCAAATTGTAGCATTCCCAAGGGGTGGTGCTCCTTCTGGAGTAGGCAAATATTGTTCTACTTCTGGTAAAACTAACGGTAGGTTTTCAGGTTTCAAGCATACAGGAAGGCCATTTTTATAATAAACCGGAATGGGTTCTCCCCAATAGCGTTGTCTACTAAAAATAGCATCTCTTAACCTGTAGTTTATAGTACCTTCTCCTGAACCATCTTTTTCTAAACGCTCTATGACAGTTGCCATTGCTTCTTTATAAGCTAAACCATTTAAAAAATCAGAATCGGTTATTTGAGTTTTTCCTTTTTCAGTAAAAGCTTCTTTTGAAATATCAGCTCCTTCAAAAATATTACGGATCGCTATATCAAAATGTTTTGCAAAATCATAATCTCTTTGGTCCCCACATGGAACTGCCATTACAGCACCTGTACCGTATCCAGCAAGCACATAATCTCCAATCCAAATTGGGACAGGTTCTTGAGTAAGGGGGTGAAGTGCATAGGCACCTGTAAACACACCACTGATGGTTTTTACATCTGCCATTCGATCACGTTCAGATCGTTGAGCACTAGCTTCAACATAGGCAGCAACCGCTTCTTTTTGCTCATCTGTGGTGATTATTTGAACCAAGTCGTGCTCGGGTGCTAGGGTCATAAAGGTTACGCCAAACAGAGTATCTGGTCGTGTTGTAAAAACCCCAATTGTTCCTTGGTGGTTCTGAATCTCAAAACGCACATTTGCGCCAATCGATTTTCCAATCCAATTGCGCTGCATTTCCTTTAAAGAATCTGGCCAATCTATGGTGTTTAGCCCCTGAAGTAATCGTTCGGCATAAGCACCGATTCGCATACTCCATTGCTTCATTTTCTTTTTTGTAACTGGAAAACCTCCTCGTTCCGAAACACCATTGATTATCTCGTCATTAGCAAGAACAGTTCCAAGTTCGGGACACCAGTTTACTTCGGTCTCAGACAAATAAGCCAAGCGATACATTAGTAAAACTTCTTGTTGCTCTTTTGTTGAATAAGAAGACCAATCGGTTGAAGTAAAGGTTGTAGTGTTTTCATCACAAACAGATTCTATGTCTTGGTTTCCTTTTTGCTCAAAATGCGTTATTAACTCCTTAATTGGTTGTGCAGCATTCGCTTTTTTACAGTAATACGAATCAAATAGCAATAGAAAAATCCATTGTGTCCATTTGTAGTAATCTGCCTGTGAGGTTCTAACTTCACGACTCCAATCGAAAGAAAAGCCCATGCGGTCGAGTTGCTCACGATAGCGACTGATATTAGCTTGTGTTGTTATGTTGGGATGTTGTCCCGTTTGGATCGCATATTGTTCTGCTGGCAAACCAAAGGAATCATATCCTTGTGGATGAAGTACATTAAACCCTTTGTGGCGTTTGTACCTCGCATAGATATCACTGGCTATATAACCTAAAGGATGGCCTACATGTAAACCTGCCCCAGAAGGGTAAGGAAACATATCCAAAACATAATATTTTGGAAGTGCGCTTTTGTTTTCAGCTTTAAACGTTTGATTTTTGGCCCAATAGTCTTGCCACTTTTTCTCGATTTCAAGGAAATTATACCCCACAGTAATTCAATTTATTAGATGCACAAAAATAGGGCTAAAGCGGGAAAGGAAAAAGTTTATCGGCACCAAGAATACAAATTGATTTGTCTTTAGTATTTTTACAGGATCAATTCAATAGCTGTGCGAAAGAATTCACAAGACAACTATCAAAAAAGGCGTTTGTTATCTACCTACTTTTCAGTAGTAGTGAGTATCTCTCTTGTCCTGTTTCTAGTGGGTTTACTTGGCTTGCTCTTGTTGAATTCAAAGAAAGTTGCAGACCACTTTAAGGAGCAAATCGCTTTCACCATTTACATCAACGATACGGCCAAGCCGATTGAGGTTAAACAACTTCAAAAAAGCCTTGCCCTTCGACAAGAAACCAAAACCAGTCGTTTTGTATCTAAAGAAGAGGCTGCAGAAATTCATGCAAAAGAAATTGGAGAAGATTTCATGGAGTTCTTAGGGTACAATCCTTTGTTGAGTTCTATTGATGTGTATTTCAATGCTGCCTTCGTGTCTCCTGCTTTTTTGAGCCAGCTACAGAACGATTTTGAAAATAAAGCTTATATCAATGAAGTTCTTTACGACCAGCCTTTGGTTGAAATATTGGATGAGAATATTAAGAAAATAACCGAGTGGATTTTAATTTTGAGTGGCGTGTTTATTCTTGTTGCTATTTTACTAATCAACAGTTCTATTCGGCTTTCCATTTACTCTAAAAGGATGATCATTAAAACCATGCAATTGGTAGGAGCTACTAAAAGTTTTATTCGAAGACCATTTATCTGGAAACATTTACAACTGGGTATATATGGCTCTATAATAGCTCTGGCTGCTCTGGCAGGTGTGTTTTACGAACTCAATGAACGTTTCCCGGAACTAAATCTAATCGCTAACCCTATTGAGCCTGCAGTTGTTTTCTCTAGCATTTTAGCGATGGGAATATTAATCACAGGTTTGAGCACATTTTTCGCTACCCAACGTTTCCTCAATCTAACAACCGAAGCCGTTCAATAAATTGCCATGAAAAAAACCGAATCCACAAAAAAACAATTCATATTTGGTAAGCGTAATTACCAATTCCTTTTCCTTTCTCTTGTAGTAATCAGCTCGGGGTTTTTCCTAATGGCTGGTGGAGGAAGTCCAGATCCAAATGTATTCAACCCTGAAATTTTCAGTTTTAGACGAATTCGATTAGCTCCAACATTAGTTTTATTGGGATTTGGAATTGCAGTCTACTCAATCTTGACTTCTTCAAAAAAATAATTTAATGGATATACTTACAGCGATTTTGCTGGGCATCATTCAAGGGCTTACCGAGTTTTTACCGATATCTTCAAGCGGACATTTAGAAATTGCCAAAACTATTTTGGGCGACAAGTCATTACCCAAAGAAAGTTTACTGATGACTCTTGTGCTTCACGGGGCAACAGCATTGAGCACAATGGCTGTTTTTAGAAATGATATTAAAGAAATTCTACAAGGCCTATTTCAATTCAAACAAAATAACGCTTTTTACTTTTCTGCAAAAATCATACTCTCCATGATTCCTGCAGTTTTTGTGGGCCTTTTTTTTGAAGATCTTATCACACAATTATTCCATCAAAACATACTTTTAGTCGGTGGTATGTTATGGATTACGACAGCCTTACTATACTTTGCAAATCGTGCTAAAGTAACAGAGAAGGATTTGAATTTTAAAAATGCTCTTGGCATTGGAATCATTCAAGCCATTGCTATTCTGCCTGGAATATCGAGAAGTGGAGCTACAATAGCCTTGGGTGTTATTCTCGGCATTGACAAAAGCAAAGCTGCCCGTTTTTCTTTCCTTATGGTCATTCCATTGATTTTTGGAAGTATGGCAAAAAGTATCCTAGAAATAGATTCTCAAATATCTGAAATCAATATAATACCCCTCAGTATTGGTTTTATTGCAGCTTTCCTAACTGGAATAGTAGCTTGTAAATGGATGATTGAATGGGTGAAAAATTCGAAACTCTGGTACTTTAGTTTGTATTGTTTAATCGCTGGTACTGCAGCTATGATGTATGGTGTTTTATGAGTGCATTGAAAGAGCAGTTTCTGAATGGTGAAATCATTCTTATAGATAAGCCTTTGGATTGGACTTCTTTTCAGGTTGTCAATAAAATACGATGGCTGATCCGATCCACCTTCGGTATCAAAAAAATCAAAGTTGGGCACGCAGGAACTCTAGATCCCCTGGCATCTGGTCTTCTAATTTTATGTACTGGTAAAATGACCAAAAGCATTGAGGAATTCATGGGTCAAGAAAAAGAATACACCGGCACTTTAACTCTAGGATCGACCACTCCTTCTTACGATCTAGAAACTGAGGTTGACAATACATTTCCAACTGATCATATTACCGAAGAATTGCTTCAAGCAACCTTAAACCAGTTCGTTGGGACGATTGATCAGTATCCGCCTGTTTTTTCTGCCTTAAAAAAAGATGGGAAACGGCTGTATGAATTTGCTCGTGAAGGAATTGAAGTTGAAATTCCTGCCCGAAAGGTTAATATTCACAGCTTTGAGTTGACACAAAAAGTAATTCCAAAAGTTGATTTTAAAGTCATTTGCAGCAAAGGAACCTACATCCGATCTTTAGCCAATGATTACGGTAAAGCCTTAAATTCTGGGGCACATCTCAGTGCTTTACGAAGAACTCGGATTGGAGAATTCAATATTGAACACGCTATAAGTATCGAAGATTTCGAGAAACAGATAAAAAAATAAAGCTAAACCCCGTATTATCTCAAAATCAGTCCCCTTAATTCTCTATATTTGTAACACTAAAAAAAACAGATGAACTTCAACCGTATATTACTTAAACTTAGTGGCGAAGCACTTATGGGTGATCGCTCCCATGGAATAGATCCGGTAAGGATTAACGAATATGCCGAAGAAATAAAGCAGATATACGATCAGAAAACAGAAATCGCTATTGTTATTGGAGGTGGAAATATCTTCAGAGGTGTTTCGGGATCTAACCAAGGAATCGATCGAGTTCAAGCAGATTATATGGGAATGCTCGCTACTGTGATCAACGGTCTTGCACTGCAAAGCGCCCTTGAAAATGTTGGCGTACCAACACGACTACAAACAGCTTTAAAAATTGAAGCCGTTGCTGAACCCTACATAAAAAGAAAAGCTGTTCGTCATTTAGAAAAAAATCGTGTTGTTATTTTTAGTGCAGGTACTGGAAATCCATTTTTCACAACAGATTCTGCTGCTGTACTCCGTGCAGTTGAAATTAATGCAGATGTTATTTTAAAAGGTACTCGTGTTGACGGTATCTATAATGATGATCCTGAAAAAAATAAAGAAGCTGTGAAATTTGACACCCTTTCTTTTGAAGAAGTTCTCAAAAAAGGTTTGAAAATAATGGACACAACTGCTTTCACTCTAAGCCAAGAAAACAAATTACCCATCATCGTATTTGACATGAATACCAAAGGAAACTTAGTCCGTGTTGTACGGGGAGAAAATATAGGAACCAAAGTAGATCTTTAAGTCACAAGCTTATGAACGAAGAATTACAATTTATCATTGACAGCGCACTTGAAAATATGAGTAGTGCTATTGAACATTTAGAAAGTGAGTTACTCAAAATCAGAGCTGGAAAAGCAAATCCCGTTATGCTTAGCAGCGTCATGGTTGATTACTACGGATCACCTACTCCACTGAGTCAAGTTGCAAATGTAAGCACACCCGATGCGCGAACATTATCAATTCAGCCTTGGGAAAAAGCTTTGCTTGCTGAAATAGAAAAAGCCATCATGAATGCTAATTTAGGTTTCAACCCAATGAATAATGGGGAATCTATAATCATCAATGTTCCACCATTAACGGAAGAGCGCCGAAAAGAATTAGCTAAAATGGCAAAGGCTGAGACCGAAACCGCCAAAGTAAGTATTCGTAATGCTCGTAAAGACGCAAACAACGAAATCAAAAAATCAGAGGTTTCTGATGACGAGCAAAAAAATTGTGAAATTGATGTTCAAAAACACACCGATGCTTACATCAAAAAAACTGATGAGGTCTACGTTCGCAAAGAAAAAGAGATTTTAACAGTCTGATCCTTTTGCTCAGATCAATTCCTGAGTGCTCTACATTATGAAAAAAAAAGGAAATTGGAATTTTTGGGAAGGTATTGCTCGTCTTATTCTTCGAAACCGTTTTACGCTACTCATAATACTTTTTGCAGCCACTGCCTTTTGGGTGTCTCAGTGGAAATACATGCGCTTCACATTCACCGAAGCCAACTTACTTCCTAATCAGCACGAAGAGAATATTCGTTACAACGAATTCCTTAAGCTTTTTGGAGAAGAAGGAAATGTGATGGTACTTGCAGTGCAAGACCCTGATTTATTTAGTGTAGGCCGATTAGATGCATGGAATGAATTGAGTGCAAAACTTGGTACTTATGAAGAAATTGATTTTACTCTTTCTTTAGACAACCTGAAAGTCTTATCTAAAAACAAGCGAAAAAACAAATTTGAAATGATTCCTTTTCAGGCTAAAAAACCTGAAACTGAAGCTGAGTTTGCCTTACTCAAGCAGCAACTTTTCAAGGAACTACCCTTTTTCGAAAACCTCCTTTTTAATAAAGAAACTCAGACGGTCCGAACAGCGGTTTATATGAAAACTGAGATTGTAAACAGTGCTGCGAGAAAAAAATTCATATACGAAACCTTCATCCCATTAATTGAAGAGTTTGAAGCTAAAAATAAAGTTGATGTTCGTACCTCGGGTATGCCCTACATTAGAACCCTCAATGCTCAAAATATAGTTGACGAAATTGGAATATTCGTTTTGGGAGCCATGGGAATAACTTCTTTGATTTTCTTCTTATTCTTCCGATCCATACGGGCGACTTTAATATCCATGGTCATCGTTCTCTTTGGAGTAGTCTGGGCCTTGGGAACTTTAGGGTGGATGGGATATGAAATAACTGTTTTGACAGCCTTGATTCCTCCTCTAATCATTGTTATTGGAATTCCAAACTGCATTTTCTTAATCAATAAGTACCAGCAAGAAGTTGCCAAACATGGAAACCAAGTTAAATCCCTGCAGCAGGTTATAGTAAAGATTGGGAATGCCACTTTAATGACCAACCTAACTACAGCATCTGGTTTTGCTACCTTTATTTTAACCGATAGCAAACTCCTCAAAGAATTTGGAATCATTGCATCCATCAATGTGATTGGGATTTTCATACTATCCCTGCTTTTGATTCCTATCATCTATAGCTTTATGCCCTTGCCCAACAAGAAGCATTTAAACCATTTGAAAAACAAGTTGATTGATCGTTTTGTTGGTTGGATGGAAGGTATTGTACGCCACCGAAAAATCAATACCTACATCATTTCACTTGTTCTGTTGGTTGCAAGCATCATTGGAATTTATCAAATTCGAATATCTGGAAGCATCCTTGAAGATATGCCCCAGAAGAAAGAATTTTTTAAAGATATTTTGTTCTTCGATCAAGAATTCAATGGAATTGTCCCTTTAGAAATTCTAATTGACACCAAACGTAAAAACGGGGTTGTAAAACTCCCTACTCTGAAACGCATGGATGCCCTAGGAAAAAGCATTGATGCAATTCCTGAGTTATCGACTCCCCTATCCATTGTCAATGCAATGAAATATGCTAAACAGGCGTATTACAATGGAAATCCAAATTATTACAAACTACCTACAGCTCAAGAAAATAATTTCATCCTTTCTTATTTTGGCAAGGAAGACGAGAGTGATAATCTGATGAAGAACTACGTCGATTCTACAGGTCAATACGCGCGCCTGACAACCTTCATGAAAGACATTCGAACAGAACGGATGGAGGAAATTAAAGCTGATTTGGAAAAAGAAATTAAAAAGATTTTTCCTGAAGACCGTTATGATGTTCAACTTACTGGGAAATCTCTTATTTTCCTAAAAGGAACCAAATACTTAATCAACAACCTTATTCTATCGCTTTCTTTGGCCATTTTACTGATCGCTCTTTTTATGGCTTATTTATTTCGTTCTTTCAAAATGATCATCATATCACTAATCCCAAACCTCCTTCCTTTATTGTTAACCGCAGGAATGATGGGCTACTTGGGCATACCTATAAAGCCCTCCACAATCTTAGTTTTTAGTATCGCCTTTGGAATTTCGGTAGACGACACCATTCATTTTTTAGCAAAATACAGGCAAGAACTGATCGAATCTAAATGGAAAATTCAACGTTCTGTATATGCAGCGCTTCGAGAAACAGGTGTGAGTATGTTTTATACTTCCATTGTTTTATTTTTTGGTTTTTCCGTTTTCATGATTTCAGAATTCGGCGGGACCGTAGCCCTAGGTGGATTGGTTTCTGCTACACTTTTATTTGCAATGCTTGCTAATTTAATATTACTTCCATCCCTTCTGATTTCACTGGAACGAACAGTTTCAAATGAAGATGTAATGAAAGAACCTACACTACAGATTTTAGAGCGAAAAGAAACAAAGGAAGTCGAAGAAGAACAAACTAAAATTTAGATAATCTGCTATCTTTGCAGCGAAAGAACAAGACTATTATGAAGATTAAGTCCTTATTGAAATTACCGGCTACTGGCCAAGAAGTTAGCGTTAGAGGTTGGGTACGAACCTTTAGAGCCAATCGTTTTATAGCACTAAACGACGGATCTACTTTAGGGAATCTGCAATGTGTCGTGGATTTTGAATCCATGGACGAAGATGTTCTGAAAAAAATAAATACGGGTGCTGCTGTAAAAATTACTGGAAACTTTATAGAGAGTCAAGGAAAAGGTCAGTTTGCGGAAATTCAAGCTACTGATGTTTTTATTTATGGAGAAGCCGATCCAGAAAGTTACCCTATTCAACCCAAAAAACACAGCTTAGAGTTTCTAAGAGAAAAGGCACATTTACGTGTTAGAACAACCACATTTAGCGCTGTAATGCGTGTTCGCTCTGCACTTGCCTTTGGGGTACATCAATTTTTTAGACAAGAAGGATTTCAATATGTAAATACTCCTATCGTAACAGGAAGTGATGCCGAAGGAGCTGGAGAGATGTTTCGTGTGAGTGCTTTAGATCCAAAAAACCCACCACTTAACGAAGATGGTTCCATTGATTTCAATCAAGATTTTTTCGGAAAAGAAACACACCTAACTGTTTCGGGGCAATTAGAAGCAGAAACTTATGCTATGGGATTAGGCGAAGTATATACGTTTGGTCCGACTTTTCGAGCAGAAAAATCGAATACTACCCGTCACCTTGCAGAATTTTGGATGATTGAACCTGAGATGGCATTCTTTGATTTGGATGACAATATGGATTTGGCAGAGGAATTCATCAAAAATGTATTGGCATATGTACTCAAGGAATGTGAAGAAGATCTTACCTTTTTGGATGATCGCCTTACTCAAGAAGACAAATCAAAACCCCAAGCAGAGCGTTAT
>Ga0209716_1001549_pt1 | contig 16945 bp, 12 predicted proteins | sample COGITO_mtgs_1205_FD_184811 | JGI IMG/M metagenome (GOLD analysis project Ga0209716, IMG submission 184811) | Pelagic marine microbial communities from North Sea - COGITO_mtgs_120531 (SPAdes) (version 2) | ecosystem: Environmental > Aquatic > Marine > Epipelagic ...
CCTTTGCAGCCTCGGCCACTTCGAGTTTCCCGACATAACGAACATCTTCGCTGGTTAATTTCTGGTAAAGAGCGACCAGCGCCTGGCCAACGTCTGGGTTTGTACATCCAATCACACGAGCGACGGAACGAACGCCGTGTGCGGCATCGCCTGGATTGAAGCGTTCAGGACAATATGCAATTTCAAGATCCTCTCCAATGACAAGGCCTAATTCCTCAATGATCGGCAGCCATGTTTGTGCGGTGACGCCCGGATAAACCGTTGATTCGAGCACTACAATGGTGTTTGAGCCCTTCTTTACTGACTCAAAAACAGCACGCCCGGCAGCCTCAACGTACGACAAATCGGGTTTGAGATCGTGGGTGATGGGAGTAGGGACCGTGACCAAAACAACGTCACAGTGTGGGACGGCTTCAGCAGTTGAGGTAGTGATGTTCCATCGTTCTGTTCCGGGGGCAGGGACGATATCGTCAACGTCGGGGTCACCAGTGGGGTTTTTTCCAGCCAACACCATGTCAACGGTGCGCTGAGAGACATCAACACCCCAGACTTCAAAGCCTGCATCATGGAATCCAATAGCAGTTGGTAGGCCAACATACCCTAACCCGATGATGCCAACTTTGATTGAACCCTTGGCAACCCTGTCGGCAAAGTTAACGCTCATGTTCTATGGCCAACCGTGACTGTTCATGAAACCATTGCTTTAGAATACAAATCGGTGATGACTTCATTAACGAAATAGCAATGCGAAGTTTATGGTTACCCTAGAAAGTCCATCTCGACTCAAAAGGATGTGGTCAAAGAAAAAGGTAACAAATGCACCAATCGCATTAATAAGAGAAAATTTTGAACACAATGAATTGGTCTCAAGATTGATCAGGAGAGACCTGGACTCCAGATTCCGTGGGCCGATTTTAGGATACTCTTGGGCGATAATCGAGCCTTTGTTGTTAGCGCTTGTTTATTCATTTGTATTCGGGATCATAGTGGGTAGTTCCGACCCCCTCTATCCGGCAATTGTTATGATTGGCGTCATTGGCTGGTCATTATTCGCTAGATGTATGACTGGAACTACGAAAACTCTGACCTCAAACGCTACAATGTTCCAATTCACAAAAATTCCAAAATCTGTATTTGCTATCAGTAATATGATGACTAATTATTTACTGAGTTGCATTTCTCTTTTTGCGCTAATTCCTTTCATATACCTCAATGATTTGACCATTGGAATCTCATATCTGATGTTGCCCGTTTATTTGCTTCTGCTGGCCCTAACGGGGACAACTCTTGGATTATTACTGGCACCAGGAGCTGTTCGAATTCCGGATTTAGTGAACATCGTACAGTTTTTATCTCGAGTTGGTTTTTTCCTGTCTCCAGTCATGTGGACATATCAAATGCTTTCCCAGAAATTTGGAACCGGGAGATTCCTTGTCTTGGCCCACCTCAATCCCGTGATAGTTCCAATCACTAAAATGCGGGATATTATTCTAAATCAAGAGAGCCATATACCTAATTATGGAATTTATATGTTCATATCTATTGTTTTGTTTTTCTATCTATCTGGCACGATGGTTTTCCACTTAAAGGCGAACAAGATGGTGGTAGGCCTATGAAAATACTTGATGTCCAAAATGTAAGTCTCACTTACCCTCAAACTCGGTTTGAGAAAAAGAAGAAGATGATTCCATCAAAGATTGGCCCGATAAACCTTAACTTTTCGAACTCTGAAATTGTGGGCATCATTGGTAGAAATGGTTCTGGAAAAAGCACACTTCTTCGGATAATGGGTGGAGTATTTCCCCCAGATGAAGGAGAGATTCATATCTCTGGAACAATTTCTCTTCTCGCAGGAGTTGGCGTCGGATTCAACAAGAACCTGACCGGTCTAGAGAATACATACCTCTATGCATCGCTTATGGGGTGGAAAAAAAGAGATATTGAAGAACAACTTGAGGACATCATAAATTTTTCAGAACTTGGGCATCATTTTGAACGTCCAATCCGTACATATTCATCGGGCATGAAAGCAAGACTTGGAATCTCTGTCGCCACTGCTTTCCGCCCAGATATACTTCTCATCGATGAGGTATTGGGCGTTGGTGATGCATCATTTCGCAAGAAAAGTGAGCAACGGGTTCGGGATATGATTGACAAATCTGGAACTGTAATTATTGTCTCACACTCGCAGAATTTCATGGTTGAGTTGTGCGATCGCATCATACTAATGGAGAATGGTAAAGTCGTTGATGTTGGGGCTCCTTCAGAGATGTACAAACTGTACAAAGAGATTTTGAAACAGCCGTCATCTGAATGATTTAACTGTATTAGTTAGAGACCTAACCGATTCTTCAACTGATAATTTCTTACGTGAGATATTCATCACCAAATCCGGAAAATTTGACCTCTCAATTTCACCTGCTATCAAACTTGCAAGATGTGTAGATGACTTAAACTCGAGATTACCGTTTCTCGTATAAATCCATGATTCTGGCTCGGAAGGTAAAACCGACCCCAATAATGGATTCGCTTTTAAGAACTCTAATCCGTCACTGAGCGAATTGATTGCTAGAACTCTCGCCCCATGCACGAGACTCTCTTGTATAATTCGTGGATTCGCGTCCCTTCCCGATGTCACAAGCATGGTCTTGCTCTGGGAAAAAAGGTTTTGTAATTGATCACGAGACACCTCTCCTTCGTTGAATACCTCAATATTTGAGAACGGATAACTGAAGGTCGAAGTGAATATCTTACTGTCTGCTTTGTTTCCTGCAATTGCGATTCTTAATTTAGTATCTAAATATACATCCAGATGATGTAACAATTGTATAAAACATTGATGATTCTTGGTTTCTTGAAGTGTTGTACCGCAATAGATCATATCGTATTTTCTTGCGTGAACGTCATTTTTCTCATTCCAAATCGCAGGCTTTGTGAATGCTTGGATAAGAGAATTTGGGTAGACTTTTCGCAGTAGATCTACATTGTATGCATCATCTGCTAGTACTAGATTGTAAGGCCCACCTACCACTGCATTCCTTTGATTTTTTAAAAATTCAATCAAAAGAGAAAAAGAATCTATCCCCATTCCACCTATCGTTCTTTGATTATGTTCAACAATCATCCCCTTCAAAGAATTCTCAAGATTAGAATTCCCTTTCTTGCTCTCGTAAGCGTTCTTTATCGAATTCTCAAACTGTTCAAGATGGGGGAATCGTAACGAAGTGGCGGGATAGTGGAGCCAAAACTGATGCTCCTGTTTCGGAGAGTGCTGGTTGAGCCATTGGTGAAGCTTAGAATAATTTCCACGTGTGAAAACAATGCTTGAGTCCATGAAACCGAGAAGTTCAGTGGGGTTTGTTAATGACCAGTACGTGGTTTTTTCATCAACAGATGACCAGCCCTCCTGTTCGCTAACGCTCCAATTCCGAGATTCTTCATCCATGAAACCGTGTACGATATGAATTTCATTGATGCCAAATTCGTGACAAATTCTCTTGCACATCTGAAAATAGACATCCGTTTCCAAAAAAAGTTCCATCTCTTTATCCAAAGCCCTGCCTTTGAATTGGGTCCTCATTTTTCGGACAGACCTGAAAGAGGGTTGCTCGGATAGATTCTTTGCTTTATTCCACATTGCTGGCGTTTTATGGAAAAAGACAAGCCTTTCCACTTCACTCATCTCCGTTTGGGTCCAAAGATTCAAACATCTCGTAATAGGATTTCAACATTGATTCGGTATATCTGCTGAATTCATCCATCATGAGATTTTGATGCATTCTTTCCACGAGGTTTGGGCTTTCAATCATGTTTTCTATCGCTTCCTTAAGAGCACTTCGAGACCGTTCAATGATTATCCCGTTGTACCCGTTCTTGACCATCTCAGGCACTATACCCACATTTGTTGAAATCACCGGCCTCGCAGAAGCTAACGCTTCAAGTACAGGCATTGGCCCGCCCTCATGCGCACTTGTACAGATTAACACGTGACTTTTCGAGTAAAAATCTCCCATTTTATCCCTGGAAACAGGCGTATCTGGAGTTGCAGTTTGAAGAGAGACCCCAAGATTTGCACACACCGGTTCCACTATGGAATGGTATGCCTTGTTATCACCATGGTGTGAGGTTGAGGGATTTCCCACCCACATGAAATGTAATTGTTCTGTTGATGGAAGAGGAGTTGGATGAAATAAGTCACGGTCGATTCCATTTGGTGTGAAAAAGCCATTTTCTAGGGCTAATATCGAACCGATCTCCTTTGAGATAAAACCTGTGGCGCCGAACTGGTTGCATATGTCAGATGTTTGAGTAGGTGTCATGCCCCGTTTTATCCAAGATAACGAATGAACTCCAACACATGATTTTGAAAAATTAAACCCTTTCATGGATGGGCCATATCGCATACCGTCAAACCACAAAAAGAAAAATACCAAGTCATAATTTGATACATCAAAAGACTCAGGATCTCTGCGGATATTGTTGATATATTCGATATCAAAATCATGTTTTGATGAATGACTACGAAGTGATTGCGCAAGTATATCATAAGCCCAACCAGGCCGATCTGGAATCAATAAAATTTTCATGGTAATCCCTCAAAAAGAATGTTCTCTAGATTGGCATGCATTGCTTCTAAGCTGAAATGCTCCTTGACGTGCTGTTTTGCGATTTGGGCCGCAGATTGAAGGAACACTTCGTCAGAGATGATAGACGAAGCGGCATCAGACAAAGCCTCTGCTGTTCCTTCCGTAACGAGAAGGCCTGATTGGCCCGATACAAAGGTTTCTCTCGCCCCTCCCGCGTTGGTGGAAACAACTGGCACACCCATTGCTTGAGCCTCAATAAGGACGTTAGGCAAGCCCTCAATCGAACTTGTTAACAAGAATAAATCAAAGGTTGCTAAAAGTTCCACCACATCTTCCCTGTATCCTTTAAATTCAATGAATTTGTCAATCTTCAATTCCCGAGCGTACTGAATTGCATCTTCCAAAAGCGGCCCATCCCCTACCATTGTAAACTGGATGTTTCGTCCTGCTTTTTCCAACGTGAGCCTTGCCGTGTCCAACCACAAAAATGGTTGTTTGACATCAACAAATCTAAACACAACGCCAATGTTAAACGGCTTATTCTTATTTTGTTTTGTACGTTCAATATTGAATTCACTCAGCTCAAATCCATTTCTTAAGACCAGCATTTTTTGTTCATACCCTCCTAGCCACTCAACGTATTTTTCAAGCCCATTATCACTGTTGTGGCACAAAAAAACTCGATCGTCATTCAAAAGATCGAGATAGTTCATTCGGACAAAGCGATTGTTATAGAAATAATTTGGACCTTTATTCGGAAACGAACTGGTTGACAGGTTAAACGGAGGCAACGAACGTGCTGACATTACAATCTTTGGAACACCGCAGAGAAGCCCAGCAATGGCGCCTAAGATGTTTGTGGTGTCCTGCCACAGATGTAGGGTTGTGGGCCGTTGCCGAAGAATTACCTGAATCAGGTTTTCTATTTTTTGGGAGATTCCGGGGTTCATTGGAGGAGACGAAGGGATCATCTGAAGCAGACGACGTATCTGGGAACTGGAATTAATTTCCCAATCACCGTTATTCTTAGAATAATCTAAAATCTCTACTTTAAGTGTCTTGACATCATCAATAAATGAATTGTTAGAATTATTAACAGTGGTGTTCCAAACAGCCAGCGATTTAGAAAAATTACCGTTTGATAAACATCGCACAACCTGTCGCTCTGCTCCACCAAATTTCAAAGAATTGTTCACCACTAATACTCGTTTTGGCACAGGAGTATACTGGGGTTGAGTAGAGGTGAATTCGCCAACTATTTTTCGTAGAATATGAGATTCAATCCCATCTTCATCTAGATGTTCTGAAGCCGTTTCTTCTAGACGTAATTCAGAAAGAAGGGTTGAAAAATATGTTGCATATTCAAACACAAGTTCTGTAGGGTTCGGAATGTATTCCAAGTTGTCATATGCCCTCCTCATCAATGAAAGATCGCCACTACCTTTGACTCCCTCAAGATAATTCCGCTGATATTTTGTACCGCCAATGTCACATATCATCAGCCCTTCCAAACGAATCAATGCTGCTGAAGAAATCCTTTTGAACGAATATTTAATTGCAAACTCGGTGATTAATTGTAACATATATCCGTGAACACCAGCGATGGATAAAAATCGTTTGAATGTGTTTTCGTAATCCCCGCTAGTGCGAATTAATCTCAAAATTTGTGTCCGGGTAGGGTTTTCGTGATTGAGCAAAACTTCCAACCCTTTCATGCCCAATTCAAAATTATGTTCCATTATGCCGGAAGAAAGTTGATTTCGCGCAATTTCGAGATGTACTGTTTCCGGAGACATTTGAGCCTTTTCTGCCCACAATTTCACCATTTGATTCGACTGTACTTGAAGAGATATTCTTACGATTTGGTTGGCTTGACTCTTGCTGAATTTATCTGGTTTCAATTGTTTTAGGATTTTGATAACTTCTGTAGTATTTTCAAGAAATAAATTTGCCCGTAAGCCGAGGATTTGGTGGCGTGGATCATCCCCTAAACCAGGTAAACATTGGACCATCAAGTCCTCTCTTCGGGTCGAATAAGCTGCTCGGAGCATCTCATATGGAGCATTTTGCTTGTATCTCATATTCATTTTATCAATGTACTCTTCAGTATCAAAGTTTGAATGAATGAGGGCCTGCAGGACTTTCGAATGAATCGCGTCAGAGCCAAATCGCTTTTCGCAAGTCTTAATCCCTTCAACCATTGATTCGTAATCACCTTCCTGAGCACAAATTACAATATATTCAAACATCAAAACTCTGTTGTGTACAATAATATCTTTGTTTAATTTTAACAATCCAAGTGCTGCTGACCTTTGTTTGAGAATAAGCATTGCTCTCGCTATAAAATAAAGATCTTCACTGTCAATGATTTCTGATCTGTATGCAAAGGGGAGGTAGATGTCCAACAGTTGAGTATAGTGCTTTAAATTAAAATAATCTTTAATCGTTTTAATCTTTGATGAATTATTAGATGTTGCAACCGTTTTGCCTTCTTTACCCAATACAACAATTGTTCTGTGAACTTGACGGCCACTACGCTTGAAATTGTTGATGAGTTCCGAAATTATGACCGGCTTCATCATACCCGCTACAGATTCCCCCTTCATGAACACTTTCTCTTGAATTCCCACGACGGGAGTGTTCCCACAAATCATTAAGCAGTACCGACTAGGAAAGGCGTGGACGAGTACCTTGAGATTACGCGTACCTCAAAAAGAGAGGAAACCCTCAGGCAGGAGGTCCATCGGCTTCGGAACTCTTTTTCTTTTCAATTTGGAAATATTTTCGTCCAAGCGTTTGAACGGCCGATCTTATTACTCCTTCTGCCATTCAACATAATTGCGTTTCTGTACAAGCGTATTTTCAACAGAAAAAAGGACCAAGAACCCTCCGCCAATATCACACGCAATTGTATTTTAGGATATTCCGCAGAGTCACATCGCAACATTCATTTTGACAGAATGGAGCGGATTTTAGCTGAATTGCGAACCTATGGTATTCAGACTGTTCATGTAACAAATGATAGGGGAATAAAGATGCCAAATAACACTAAATTGCATTCTTTATATTTTATCCCATCAAGAGTTGAATTTGATGATATGATTCCGAGGACGTGGAATCGGAAAATTGAGCAAATCGTGTCTGGAATTCTAGATACCTTTCATCCACGCACCATGATTTTTGATGGAGATTATCCTTTCCGAGGAATTCTCAACGCTATTTCCCTACGCCCCGAAATGAACAGGTTTTGGGTTCGTGAGTCAATGTTGAACTTCAAGATATCATCTTTACCGATCGATGGGTTTGATATTTTTGATGCAATAATTCATCCCACTTTAACTCGCAGAGATGACCCTGACTCAATTATTGGGGGAAGTGGTACAATATTCTGTAATCCAATCATTGGCCAGGTCAACTCAAAACAATGCATTACAGAAATCCGAGAGAGAGTAGGTCTTAAAGGGAAACAACTCATTTTTGCTCAAATAAGTAACAGCATTATTAATCGAAATGAGATGTTCGAGCGGCTACTGGCTCAAAAAGGTGCCCACGTACTGTGCTTTAGTACCTCGATTCCTAAACAATATAAGCATCATTTGAATGTAACAATCATAGATCATCTTTCCACCCATGAGGCGATTCAGGCTTCGGATGTTTGTGTTATTTCCCCTGATTTTTTCAACATCTATTCCGTCTTTTCATTGAGGAAACCAACACTATGTGTGGCCGAATCAAAACTACACCTTGATTCGATACAACGAGAGTTTGCAACTCAAACATTGCCCATAGTCTTGATTGGAGATGAAAATGATGGAAATTTTATAGGAGATGGAATCGAACGATTGATGCATCCTGAATTGCAACAGCAACTTATAGAGAGAATGGAAGGAATGATGCTTGCGGACGGAACCTCTGAATTATGCGATTACATCAACAAACTACATGAAACTAATCAATTATCAACGGGTTCAAGCGACTGATGCGTTCAGAATTGTCCCAGGACTCGATGTGATTATCGTCCACCGAATTATTTGATCCAATGAAAGCTATTATTTTCTCTTCTACAAATTCGCGAACCCTCATATCAATGAGTATGCGCGATTTTGAATACCAATGTGCAAGATAGGAAAGCGAATCTTCGTGATCAAATCTCTGAATAAAACCCTCAGGATAGTCATCCAAGTTAAGTCTTGAAAAGGCAAATATCAACACATTCTCGTGACTGATAGGAAGTTTGCTTAATTTCCCTTTGACTTCATTGCTTTCCAGAATCTTGGAAACCTCATTTTTGTTCTGTCTTGATACCTTCAATGCTGATTTCAACGTCTGTTTCCTGAAACATTTCCAGCAAAAATTACAAGGTTCGTTGGCTGAACCACGTATGCATGATTGAGCAAGTGCCCCCAAATTAGATCTAGAACAAATTATTTCTGTCCCAACTTCACTGATTCCACCAGTCGGGAATGAAAGAGGAATTCCTGATTCCGAGAATATATTCCACCATTGAGCATAATGTGAAGTCTCAAGATAATCTTTGTATTTCAAACGACCCAAGCCATAAAGTGACTCGAGAACAGTACCGTATGAAATGCCAAAGAGATTTAGCCTCTTAGCCATTAAGATAGCAGGTACGCCATTTGCAAGGTCCGTGGGGAAGCCTATGGGACTCCGTATCATTTCAAGATTGCATTCCATAATTCGGCAATCAAACCCTAATTGCATGAGTTTTTTGCATGAATGCAATGCTGCTTCTTTGGAATATAACGACCCACTTGTATCAGGCCTGTCCATAAAAATAGGTATTGTGGAGGGGGGAAGGACTGACAGCGCAGCAGTAGAGTCAGCACCACCGCTGAATGCTAGAGCCATATATTTCCCATTATGCGTATCATAGGGCTTGATGGATTGGTCAATTGGACTTACTTCGATTTTCATTTTCTTGCATGCGTCAGCAAATCGCTGACTAACTGGAAAAGAAAAACGCAAAGATTTGTTGAACCAAGGTCGAACGATAAGAAGGGAACTTAATGCCAGATGGTCTGGGTGGATTTGGGACAACAGCCAATCTTCAGGCCCTTGGACATAGCAAGATTGACCAATCATTTCGGACTTCTGAATCACTGGCTCATTTTGTTCAAAATCAAACTCAAATGAGAGTTTGCCGTGATCCAGCATTGAAACATTGACATACATATCAATCAGTCAAGTTCTCCAAGTACCATTCCACAGTTTTGTGTAGGCCCTCATTGATATCTATTCCAGGGATGAAGCCAAGTTCTTTCTTAGCCATCGATATATCTGCATGGGAGTGCAATATATCTCCTAATCGCTTGTCTTGGTACAAAGGTTCTATTCCTACAGCATTGGGAACTTCAAGAGCCACATTTTTACGAATTCCATAAAACAATTCATTGACAGTGGTCATTCCTCCGTATGCTAAATTGATGACCTTTCCATTCAAGATTCCGAGATTGGACTGAGTTAGTGCTGCGATGTTTCCGTTTACGACGTTACTGATGTGAGTGAAATCTCTGCTCTGCTCCCCATCACCAAAAATGGTCGGAGCTTTACCGTTCGCTAAACTCATAATAAATTTAGGAATTACTGCAGCATACGGTCCTTGAGGGTCTTGCCTTTTCCCGAAGACATTGAAGTATCGAAACCCAAGTATTTCGATGTCATAACACGCAACAAATGCTTGTTGGATAAATTCCATTGAACGTTTACTTGCTGCATAAGGCGACAATACTTGACCAAGCTGAGTTTCAATTTTTGGCAGTGTTTGGTCATCCCCGTATACCGAAGAACTGGAGGCAAATACAATTCGAGTCACTCCTTCTTCAACCGCCGCACGAAACACATTAACAGTTCCAGAAACATTGATTTCCAAACTTGTGATAGGATCGTCGATTGAACGTGGAACTGAACCTAAAGCGGCTTGGTGACTGATATGCGTGCAACCCGATACTGCATCTTTACAGGTTTGAAAATCACGGATGTCGCCTTCAATAAAATGAAATAATTCATTCTCCATGAGATGGGCAATGTTGGAAATTCTTCCTGTAAGTAAGTTGTCCAGTACGGTGACCTTGATTCCATCATTAATCAATTGCTCAGCCAGATTTGAGCCAATGAATCCTGCTCCTCCTGTAATCAAGACATGCATGTTTGGAGCGTTTAGAGCACGACTCATGTTCTGCCCTGCTGAGTTTTACACTTGAAAGATTCCCTATATGGCAAGGGTAAAATATGATTTTTATGAGCATCTGAAGTCGTCATGATGTAATCTTGTTATGATTATCGGAAATTTATTTAAGAACGATTGAGTAAGGGAAGTACTGTATGGATTACCGATTTGAGGAGCGTTCAGATCGCGGGCTGATAGTTGTTTTCTCTCCCATCAATATACCAAAAGGTAAATTTGGCTTCTCACGTTTCTTTAAGGAAGAAAGTCGGAGTGTATTATTTTTCAATTGTGAAAATACTTGGTATGTAGATTGTATCGAAGAAATGAAAAAGGTCACTGATTCTGTGCTAAATCGTTTGAAACCAAGTAGTGTCGTTTTCTATGGAGCATCAATGGGCGGCTATGCTGCCATGAGAATAGGAGGGTTGTATCCAAAATATCCGACTTTCTTGTTTGGCCCTGAATTAGAGCTCTATATTCCAGGTTCTCTAAGTCACAAAAACGCTACTATACGCCAAGATAATGTCGATATTTTTGCCCGCACAGATCTAGATCTCTCCAACACCGTGGTTTTATTTGGGACATATGAGCCAATAGATTTGAAACAATACCGGAGATCTCTAGAATTGGACTTTTATGCAACAATTGCTGTTAAATCCCCACATGCTGTACATGAAGAATTGTATTATCGGGATTTAGTTAGACCTTTAGCAAATAGCACTTCATGCGCTGAATTTATTGAAAATTTGCCCTCTGGGTTCATCAACTTGGAACCCTTGATCGAGCATTCAGATACTTTTTACAACCTATTCTATTACTCTAATAGCGATACACGAGAAAACGATGTGCAAATGCTCAAAGAACTCCACCATCCCTCATCCTATTGGGTTCTCCTCAAATTAGCCTTGAAATTTGAGGATTTTAAATTGGTCTTATACGTAGAAGAGAAACTAACTCAGTACTTCTTAGAGTACTCAAAAGATTTTACAATGCCTTCCAAATTTCATAAAAAAATCAATAATATAAAATCTCAACTAAAATGACGCCTTACAACATGATAAAAAACCCTCCTGGCAAAAGATGGAACGGATTTAGCACATTACGCTAAATCTGGATTGGAAATCGTCGGAATGGAGCAGTACAAGAAAATTATTGAATTATTTAATTCATATAACTCGTAATACTGCACCCTAATTCATCAGTCCACTGATCCATGCTAATGCGTCATCCCCTACAAATTCCATAGATTGCCCCCTATGGAATTTTGAGATTTCAATTATCGCCGCCTCAATGCTATTTTTGTTTCTCTGTTCAACTACGATTCCCCAACCCTCATCTTTAGAAACCCTGCATCTCGCGAGTTGGTCATCCATTCCAGTATTCATATTAGGATAAAATATTGTTGGGATATTAGATGAGCGCATCTCATGATAAGAGTTGTAGCCTCCTGCTTGAATCGAGTAATCAATTCCATTGAAGTATATTGCATTTGGATAATCACGAAGGATTCTAACTCGTTCATGGGAAAAGGAAATCCTTCGTCCAAGCAAGGATTCTCCGATAATCACGAAACATTCTGAATCTAACTTAAGCAATGCATCTAATGTGAGGCGTATTTCCGATTCGATATCATTGATTTGACCAGCTCCAAGTTGAACGTACCATACCGTAGAGGATTGTGGAACTCCCAACCGGCTGCGAGCAGTTTCTCTGGTCATCATTTCTTCCGGACTAACGAGAACGATAGCAGGAATATGTTTTATTTCAACTGAATGTTCAAGCTGACTTTTCTTTGCCGAAATGGCATCTCCCGGATGAATGATGGTATCGAAGAATTGGATACTGTCTGTTGGAATTTTTGAACCCTTTTTGAACATACCTCTCCGCATCCATACTTTCTTCATTTCTGGTTTTCTACGAACCGCATTAAGCATACCTCTGTAGGGAAAAGCCCCATCAAACATGAACATTTTTGGGTTATGTGCATCCAAAATCATGAGCAATTGTTCCTCTACAAGTCCATTCCATTGTGATGATGACATATCCTTGAATTTGTATTTTCCAGCAATGTGATATGTTGGAAAGTCATCAATATAAGGCACATGTAATGTTGGCATTGGAGTAAAAAATACAACTTCGGTATCCGGTGACTGTTTACGAATTGCTTTTGCAACCGCATACATTCGAGTGAAATGGCCGAAACCAACTCCGTTTGTTGGAAACAACAGAACACAATTTTCAGGTTTAAGACCCGTGCCCGAATCCTGCGTTAGACCGGGTGGAGGGGCTCTCAACCCGAGTTTTTCTAGCCCTAACAAAAAAGCATGGAATGGAAAAGTCAAGGGCAAGAAAATCAACTTCCAGGGTCGCCTAATTGAAGCAGTTAGATGCTCTCCTAACCGGTATGTGACCGAGTTCTTCAGTCGAGATAGCTCTCTCTCAAAACGTTCTGTTTGCTTGATTGCTAGATGAAGGGAGGCCGTATACTCTTCTTCGGAAAGGGGTGCTTCCGATGTTGATTTACCACCCTCCATGGTCACTCCTGTGACTCATGTATAACTGACTTTTCGGGCCATATTGGTTGACGTGGCTTATTTAGGGTAGAGATCTACTCGCTCTAAAAGAGCATTTTCACCCATTGGCTGGAGATATTTCTTCGTATTTTTTTCAACCAAACCTCTCAATTGAACACTGATTATTTTCAGGCCTGGCTCATAGTACATCTCCCACCACGACAGAGAATCTCCAACAAAGTGTTCCAAATGAGGAACTCGATGTTCCAAGTTTTGAATTTGAAGCGACCAAAGTGCATGTTGTCCAGTTTTCAAGGGGACACGGTGGAGAAATTCTTGGATTTCTTTACTTTCAAATTGTATCTCCCGTCCCAATGGGCCATTTTTATTGAAACACTTCCAACATATCCCACATCCGGTTCCATCACTGCCTCGCAAACATGAATTGATGAAATCTATGAAGCCGCTTTGCTGACATATTCTCAACGCACCTGCTTCCGAAATGTGATTGATTGGGAATTCCAAATCCAGTCCCGCATGAGCGAAATATTTTTTCCAACGAATCCAATATTTAGAATTCGCAAAATCTCGATATTTAGCACCCTTTTCCAACCAAGTGTTGTCCAATGGTGTACCAAATGCAATTGTTCCAAGATTGAGTGTGTCACTAAGCAGTATCAAATGCACGCCTGCAGCAAAATCCGTTGAGAACCCGATTGATTTACCCACAGAGGCTCTTATTAATTCATGATTTGAAGGTACGCGAAGTATTGGTCTATCAAAATCATGTTCTAACACCTCAAAAAGTCGTTCCGGCAATCCGTGATCCAGTACAGAAGGAAACGATCTCTGATGGTATGACAAAATCGTGTTTTCCGGCAAAAGAAGCGCTGCGGCTGTTGAATCTATCCCCCCAGAATAAGCTAAACCAACATAAGTTCCTTGTGAACGCGTGCGGGTTTCTTCTAATGAGTAACGAATACCCAATGGTTGAAGAAGAATATTCATTGCAAGTTGAAGGATACTATCATGAGTTTTTGAAAGTTCAAACTTCTCTGGCATGTCCCAATATACCCAACCATTTGGATATCTTAACCACAATCTATTCTGCTCTTGGTACCAATTTGAAAGAGGGGCATTCTCGTTCCAATCTTTGTGCGCATATCCTTTAGGTTCAATGCCCGTGCCTCTTCCTTCAGAAAATAATTGTATTTCCGCTTTTTTGATTAATTCTGAAGAATGTTCTGATGGATGTTGTTGTGCGAATGAAATAAGTTCAATCCAGTGCTGTTGATTATACAGACTCCTAAGAATAATATCGCCAGCAAATCGTTGATTAATTGAGCATGATAACTCTCCTTCGGACAATGCTTTTGCCTTCCCATAATTGCGTCGGTTGTACAAACGACGTATGCGCAGACGCCTTAATCCAGCCGTAAACCTTGACAGAGGCACCATTGTTCTACCCTAAGAGTTGATACTGATTTCTTTTTCGGAGTGCAAAAAGGAATCTGAGGCGAAGGCTATGAGTACAACCTGTGCAGAGAAACAAAACATGGAGGGTGCGGATGGTACTGCAAACGAGCCATTCAAAATTGGCTGGGTTACTGTTAGAAAAGTTAGTGATTTATGTTCAACCACCACGCTATCTCTTGCAGCAGGCATATGTGAAGCAGGCCATGACCTAACAGTATTGAATCCAGACCAACACATGCCTAAGTTAGACCGCAGGTGGAACCATCAATATCTAAAACAATCCAAAATTCGAGGCGCACAAGCCTCAAGTATTGTCAAATCTGCGATGAAGTGGTTTGATGACCACAAGAATCCAGCATTCGATTTGATTCTACTGGACTGGCAGTTGGCCCGAAAACTAGTACCTTTTCTCAATGATAGAAACTATCGAATGATGTTGATAGACCGATCGCCTCCCGCAGACATATCAATCCTCGGGAAGTTACAATGGAGGCATTGGAAATACGCCTGGAGATGTGTGGCTGAAGGTATTGTATCCCAAGGATGTGTTGTTTCAGAAGCTCATAGCGAATTTGTTCAGAAATATTTTTCCGCCATTTCCAATCGAATTCACATCATACCTGCAGGAGTAGATACTAGCAGATTCAAGCCTGGAAAAAAGCCGCCCCTAAATGATGAGGTTCGGTTGTTCTATCACGGTCGTCTTGATCAACATAGAGGAGTTTTGGCGTTACCAATGTTGGCACAAAAGTTGCAAAATGAAGGGGTAAACGCAAAATTAACTTTAATCGGAGAAGGGAATGCTCTGGATAAGCTGAATAAAATGTCGTTCGAAAGTTCATGGTTATATGTGCACGGAAAAATGGAGCAAATCCATCTAGCACCAATACTGAACACACAACATATCGGCCTTCTTCCCATGCCTGAAAACAGAGTCTGGACGTTAGCAAGCCCATTAAAGCGTAGTGAATACCTCGCATCCGGATTGCTAATTCTTGGATTAAAACATAGAGGGCATGTTCTAGAACATGTAGAACCATCATGGTTTCAGCTCATTCCCCAGCATGATTTCCATTCACTTGCTGTTGAATGGGTTAAATCGTTGAATGATAGCAAATTCGAGAAAGGAAGCCAAAACGCACGAACCTACGCAATGGATCATTGCTCATGGAGTTACAGTACAAAAGAATTCAATTCTGCCATTCAAGAAGCCATCAATGAAGCATAACACTCATCCCAACGATTGGAAACTTGACCAATATCGTATTCAGAAGAGTCAAATGATACCTTTTTTGGAACCCTTATGAGGTCTGAGATCGTTTCGGCCCATTCTAAAACTGAAGGGCCTGAGCGGATCACTTCATCCGGTAATGATGTTAAATGGGATGATGCGATTACTGGTAGCCCACTCGCTAAAGCTTCTATGACAACCATTGGTTGGCCTTCATGTGCAGATGGAAGGAGTAAAACTGTTGCTTTTTGTAATAACTTATGTTTCTCTTCTTCAGTTACCCATCCTCGAGCATCGATCCAATCTTTTGAGGATGTCTCTACTCCTGACATGGTCAATCTCAAACTCGGATGATTTGTCTTGAGAAAAATAGCAACCTTTTCGGCAAAAGCGTGACCTTTCACAGGGTCATTTCTACCAAGTAGAACCAAATGACAATCATCCCTTTCATCAACATTCTGCGTTATATTCGGATGAAGAGGATTTGAGACTGAAATAAGAGGGCCAAGTTTTGACTCAAGTCGCTCTTTCCAGTCTGGGCTCAGCACAATGGCTTGGGTTCTCGAATGCGATAGTTGTTTTCGTAAGGAATTGCTTCTGTTGCTGGATGGGAGCCCCAACCAAGAGTCAAATTTTCCAGAGTGGACATGAACAACACACGCCATGTTCTGCTTTTGAGCATAAGAGAGAAACCTGGCCTTTCTCCGCCAAGACCAATCTGCTGCAGTATGAAGGTGGACGACATCCGGCCTCTCCTCAGCAGAACGGCAGCGTCGAATCAATTCCTTTCTGGCTCGCCTGTACGCCTTCCATTTCGCCCAGGGCGAGCCAACGGTATGGGAGGAGAGAAGGTCCGCTTCCCAGCCTTCAGGGGGATACTCAGCCAGTGTTCGCATGACGTTCGCCATCCCTCCTGGCGTATCGCAAGGACCGATGTGGAGGACCTTAGGCA
>Ga0209716_1001551_pt1 | contig 16932 bp, 18 predicted proteins | sample COGITO_mtgs_1205_FD_184811 | JGI IMG/M metagenome (GOLD analysis project Ga0209716, IMG submission 184811) | Pelagic marine microbial communities from North Sea - COGITO_mtgs_120531 (SPAdes) (version 2) | ecosystem: Environmental > Aquatic > Marine > Epipelagic ...
AATGCTAGTTCTAAAGAGTCTAAAATCCTTGACTGATTTTCCGGGTTGTTATCGTTTTTTATTCGGTCGATAATTATTTCAAAATTTTCAGATTGAAGATTTTTATTTAATTCAACTACATTTTCATTCTCCCAAACTTTAGAATAACCTTGTTGAAGGTATACTTGTATTTGGTCTTCAATACTTCTGCCATTTGGAATAGAAACAGGACAAGAAATCATGAGTTTAGATTCTTTAGGTAGTCCTAGTAGGTAGTCAAGAATACTTTCAGGGTTGTCTTTGGTAACGATTTCGTTACTTACAGGTGAGTAAGTTTTTCCAATTCTTGCGAATAAGAGTTTTAGGTAGTCGTAAATTTCCGTTGTAGTTCCTACGGTACTTCTGGGGTTGGAAGAGTTTACCTTTTGTTCGATTGCTATTGCTGGAGATATTCCTTTTATATCGTCAATGTCAGGTTTTTCAATTCTACCAAGAAATAATCGAGCATATGAGCTCAGACTTTCAATATACCTTCTATGTCCTTCTGCGTATAAAGTATCAAAAGCTAACGAAGATTTCCCAGAACCAGAAACACCTGTTAGAACAGTTAGTTGATTTCTTGGAATAGATACAGAAACATTTTTTAAATTGTGAACTCTAGCCCCAATTATTTCAATATTTTCATACTCTTTAACCTCCATAATTTTCTAAGATTTCGCTAAAATAATAGAATAGTTTTCAGATAATAGATTTGTTTCCTATATTTGTTAAATAAATTATTAAACATCACGCCTATAAAATAATTCTACTAAAGTAAATTTTTATTTAAAACAACTAAACGTAGAGTTATGTATGCAAAAGAATGTGATGATTCCTTAATCAAAAAATTTCGTGCCGGCAATAGTAGATGTTTCGACGTCTTGTTAGAAAGGTACCAACAAAGAGTCTTCTCTTATATTTATCAAATGGTGAGAGATCAAGATACTTCTAATGACATTTTTCAAGAGGTCTTTATAAAAGTAATTAGAAGTCTTAAAAAAGACAGTTACAATCATGAAGGGAAATTATTGTCATGGATTTTAAGAATTTCTCATAACCAAGTTATAGATTATTTCAGGAAAAATTCTAAAATGCCTATTGCGGGTAGATCTTCTAATTATGACGAAGACTATAATATTTTTGATCATCTAAATCTAGAAGAAAAATCTGCTGAAGATCATATGATTGATAGTCAAATTACTAAAGATATTCGCTTACTTATAGAGGAATTACCAGATGAGCAAATGGAAGTTGTTAAGATGCGGTATTTTCGGCAAATGAGTTTTAAAGATATAGCAGATAATACGGGAGTTAGTATAAATACATCCTTAGGAAGAATGAGATATGCTCTAATTAATCTTAGAAAGCTGGTTTCAGATAATAACTTAATTCTTTCTAATTCTTAAGCAATATATATATATATTAGTCGTTAGGTTTTTATAATTTGTATAAAAATGCCTATGGTTAAAATTACTAAAGTTATTCTTGAAAAGAGTAAATTACCTTCTGAAGAAATTATTTTTTCTTTAAAGTCGTTTGCAAGAACTTATCAAACTAAGTATTCAAAATGTGTTGGTGATAATATATGTTGGGTAGATAATTAGTTTTTAAAATAATCTGAGACTATAAGGTCTTTAGTTTGGTGCCCCCAAGAGTAAAAACCTTCGGAAGATTTTATACCCAATTTACCGGCAGTAACCATATTGACAAGTAGTGGGCATGGAGCATATTTATCTGTGCCAAAACCATCTTGAAGAACACGAAGAATTGCCAAGCAGACATCAAGTCCAATAAAATCGGCTAATTGCAATGGTCCCATTGGATGAGCCATTCCTAATTTCATAACCGTGTCAATTTCTTCAACTCCTGCGACTCCTTCATGTAGTGTGATGATGGCTTCGTTAATCATAGGAATTAATATTTTATTTGCTACAAATCCGGGATAGTCATTTACTTCTACAGGAGATTTGCCAATTTTCCTAGATAAAGACATAATGGTTTCTAAAGTATCATTAGATGTTGAATAACCTTTGATAACTTCTATTAATTTCATAATTGGTACTGGATTCATGAAATGCATGCCAATTACTTTGTCAGGTCTTGAAGTATGAGCAGCAATTTTAGTGATAGAAATTGAGGAGGTGTTGGTTGCTAAGATGCATTTCTCATTTACATATTTATCGATCTGTTGAAATAAAGATAGTTTGGTATCTAGATTTTCTGTAGCTGCTTCAATTACCAAATCTGCATCTTGCATACCTTTTTCTAGATTGGTAACTTTATTTAAGTTCTGAAGTGTATTTTCTTTTTCTTTGGCAGTTATTTTTTCTTTTTTAACCATACGATCTAAGTTTTTAGAAATGGTTAATAGAGCTTTGTCTAAAGCCTCGTTAGAAATATCAATTAGGTTGACATTGTAATTGTTTTGAGCAAATACATGAGCGATTCCATTTCCCATGGTACCAGCTCCAATAACAGCAATATTTTTCATATAATTTTTTTACAAATATAAGACTACTAATAATTTATTTCCCAGATCCTTTAAGCATTATCAAAATGGTATAAAATAAAATTTTAACATCGAGGGTTAAAGACATATTTTCAACATATAATAAATCAAATTTTAATCTAGCAACCATTTCATCTACATTCTCTGCATAGCCATATTTTACTTGCCCCCAGCTTGTAATACCAGGTTTAACTTTGCTTATGTGTTTGTAGTGGGGTGCTTTCGAAATTATTTGGTCGATGTAAAATTGTCTTTCAGGTCTAGGGCCAACTAAAGACATATCTCCTTTAATTACATTGTAAAATTGGGGTGTTTCATCAAGCCTTGTTTTACGCATAAATTTCCCGATTTTAGTAATTCGCGTATCTTTTTGGCTAGATAGCTGAGGACCGTTTTTTTCAGAATCGGTATACATAGATCTAAACTTATAAATATAAAATGGCTTGTTGTGTATCCCAATTCTTTCTTGTTGAAATATAATATCGCCTTTAGACCCCAGCTTTACTAATAAACTGAGAAGTAAAAAAATCGGAGATAAAAGTATTAGAGCAAGCAAGGAAATAATTAAGTCCATTGCTCTTTTTAATGATTTTTGCCAAGAGGGCATCATTTCTGGATTAACCGTTATTAAAAGTGCGCCAAAAATTGAATTCATTTTAACAGATCCAGTTAGGATGCTGTACATATCTGCAATTACCTTTATCTCTACTTTGTAATTCGCTAAATCATTTATAATGTTGTTGATCTTTTGATGTTCGTTAGGTTCTGTAGCTATAATTACTTGTTCTATCTTCTCGTTAATTAAAATCTTAGATAAGTCTTTATAATTCCCTAGTTTTTTAAGACCTGATTTAATCAATTCATCGTTCTTGTTAACAGTGGATATGTAACCTCTAAAAAAATGGCCGGTTCCTTTTTTTAAATTGGTTATTTCATAATGTGTGTCTTTTGCTTTTTGACTGTTTCCTATAATTAACGTATTAAAACCTATTTTTTTATTGTGAATTTTACTTACAATATTAGAAGTTAAAATGATTCTGGGTAAAAAGGTTAGAGAAGTATGAAGAGTTAAAAGAGCAATGAAAAGTTTATAATAGTCCTGATAGGAATTAATTTCATCATCAAGTAATAAAAAGAAAAAGATTAGTATTATACCACTAAAAGCTTGAGAAACTGTTTGGTATATTTCCTTTAATCGATACTTTTTATAAATGTTTTTATAATTCCCAAATAAAGTGTAGAGGGCGATCCATAGAGAGGCTATTAGTAAACTACTAATAATTAGCTTGTAATTTATTTCAAATTCATATTTTTCAATATATGCTTTTCTAAAATAATTAAATAAAACCCAGCTTAAAATAGCCGTTAAATAATCAAATAAGAAATATATTATCCAAAAGTATTTCTTTTTCATTGTCTAAAAATCACTTTGAAATTATCAAATAAAACTTTTATCTCATTGTCTAGATTTTCATTGGTTATTGAAATGTATAAATCAAACTCAGTAGCACTTGTGAAAAAGTTAGTGGCATCAGGAAGATATAAATAGGTTTTATTCCAAATTACACTATCCTCGTAGGTTGGTAACATGGTAATTAAAGATTGTTTTTGGTAAGCTGGTAGAGAAGCGTCTTTATGTAAGATTCCTAAAGTAAAAGGGAAGTTATTCGCGTAATTTAATTCAATATATGCTGGAATATTTAAATTTTTTGGAAATTGATTAAAATCTAATTCATTGGTTCTGATTTCGCAATAATATTGACTACTATCCATAGTTATCAATCCTGCGTCTCCTTCAAAAAGATGATTTTCGGGAGAAGATATTATAGTAATACTTGCTTGAGAGGTGCTGTGAGATTCAAATTTATGTTGTGGGTCTTCAAAATCTTCTATCCAAAAGTAAAGATCCTCTTCATATTGAGTTGTTGGATTAATTTCGATAATACTATCCGGAATTAAGCTTGTGGAAGCATCATAAGGTAAATAAAAAGGATATTTTTTTCTATCTCCAGCTATTCCATTTCTTTTTATCCCTGGATAAATTAATAAATTTTTATATCCCTCGTAGTGAAGAGGAATGGTCGAGGGCAGCTCGTAAACGCCTTCTAGGTTACCATTAATATAAATCCATGCATCTGTTATTTTTTCGCTACTTGTACCTTGATTATTGTTGTCAATGTTTAAAGAGAAACTGTCAATATGAATAAAAGATGGAACTTTTTCAGGCTGGTCAAAAAGCTGGCAGCTTGAATGGAATAGTATTAAAAAAAAGAAAAAACGTTTCATCATTAATAAAACGCGAAAATAGGATTAATTATTATAAGTTAACTAATCAATTTTGGCCCATAGTAATTTGTTCTACAATGTCTGTAGTTAATTGTAGTGCCATTTGAGCCGATTTTAGGTCTACAATTGGATTTATATTTGACACAATAGAGCTGATAAATGATTTGAGTTCTTCTTCAATAGGATTTAATTTACTGTTGCTTTCAGTTTGAACCAATACACTTTCTTTAGGTTGATTATTAAGGCCTGTAAGGTTATTTTTGGGGATTTTATTGGAATCTAATCTTATAAATTCATGGGATCTATTTAAAAAATCAACAGAAACGTAGGCGTTTTTCTGGAAAAATCTAGATTTTCTTACGTTGTTCAAGGACATTCTGCTAGAAGTTATGTTGGCTACACATCCATTAATAAATTCAATTCTTGCGTTCGCAATGTCTGGTGTATTACTGAGTACACTCACGCCGCTAGCATTGATAGATTTGATTGGTGACTTTACAATGTGAAGTACAATATCTAAATCATGAATCATTAAATCGTGAATAACTGAGACGTCAGTTCCTCTAGAGTTGAATTGTGCCAATCTATGAACTTCGATAAATTTTGGATGATGAATTAACTTCTTGGCTTCTGTAAAGGCAGGATTAAACCTTTCAACGTGCCCCACTTGGACTTTTCTGTTGGTTATCTGAGCAATAGTGATTAGTTTTTTCACTTCCTCTACTGTGTGTGTTACAGGTTTTTCTATAAAAACATGTTTATTTGCTAGTAAAGCTTCTTTTGCGCATTTATAATGAGAAAGAGTAGGAGTTACAATGTCAACTACATCGGAGTTTTCAATGAGTTCTTTGTAACTGCTAAAAGACTTAATGTTTAAGCTAGACTTAACACTTTTTCTAACTTCTGGGTCGCTATCGAAAAAACCAACCAGGTTTACAAAAGGAGCATTTTTGAGTATTTTCAAATGAATTTTACCAAGATGACCTGCTCCTACAACTCCTATTTTAAACATATCGCGAATTTATTAAAAAAGATTATGATAACTAATAATGTACTATTTAAACGAACTTTATTTAAATATATTGTTGTCAATGTTTTAACTAAATGTAGATTTGTAAAACCAATTTTGTTTTTTAATTACTCTTATGAAAGAAGTAAAATATAGAGGTCTTTGCACAAAATTAATTGCGGAATTAAAGTCCAAAGGTATTCAAGATTCAAAAGTATTAGAAGCCATTAGTAATACTCCTAGACACTTGTTATTCGATCCAGTTTTTAGAGACAAGTTTGCTTACCAAGATATTGCTTTTCCAATAGGAGAAAATCAAACGATAAGCCAGCCATACACCGTGGCTTTTCAAACAGAACTCTTGAAAATAAACAGAGCAAGTAAAGTTTTAGAAATTGGAACGGGTTCGGGCTATCAAACAGCTGTGTTGTGTAATATGGGAGCTAAAGTTTTTTCTATAGAAAGACATAAGTCCCTTTTTCAAAGTGCCAAGCTGTTTTTAAGCCAAAATAATTATCGTGCACAACTCTTTTTTGGAGACGGTTTTTTAGGAAAAAAAGTATTTGCTCCCTTCGATGGTGTTATTGTTACTTGTGGAGCTCCTTACATTCCAGAAGCACTAAAATCACAATTAAAAATTGGTGGAAGATTGGTAATTCCGGTAGGAGAAGGAGATGTGCAACAAATGAAGTTAATTACCCGTTTAAATAATAAAGAATATGAAGAAACTAGCTATGGAGACTTCAAGTTTGTTCCCATGTTAAAAAATTTAAACAACTAATATTCAGCATTTTAAAAATAATCAACTAAATCTTAAGTTTATATGAAAAAGAATATTCATCATCTGTCGTTAATTTTAATATCATTTAGTTTTTTCACTTTTGCTTACAGTCAAGATACTTTAACTAAAAAAAATAATTGGATTTCTTTTGAAGGTCAAATTTACCCTTCAGTTAACAACGATGCGTACCAACCAAAATTAAAAATTAGAGTTAATTTCAATAAAAAATCAGTTTTAAGATTTAATACAGATTTTACGAGATCAGAGCAATACCAAGAATTGTCAGAAGTAAATGGGCCTGGAGTAGGTAGTGTTAAAAAAATTAATTCAATGTTTTTATTTTCAATTGGATATGAATCTCAAAAAAGATTTGAAAACTCTTTGATTTATTCAGGATTAGAAGGAGTTCTTGGATTTGGAAGAAATAACGAGTATGGATCCAGGACAGATTCCATTATTTACGTGTCCGATTTAAATTATAATTTTAAAAAACCAGTTCAAAATCTTGGTCTTAGAATGTTTTTCGGTGGAGAATATTATATAAAATCCAATATCTACATAGGTACTGAATTTGGAATTATGTTGCTTAAAACCACCTATAGAGTAGGAGAATATAATGTAATCGATGATAGCTCATTAACCTCTTCTGATGAAACAGTTGAAATTCCTAAAACTTCAAGTTCGGGAATGTTTTATTCAGGTCTTGGATCTATTAGGATAGGTTTCGTATTTAAATAAGTTTAATTTTTACAATTTATGTAAATATTAATTTTATATTTGCAGCAAATTAGCATACCAATAACTAAAAAAGTGTTGTAATGTATTTAGATTCAAGTAAAAAGAAAGATATTTTCAAAAATTTCGGTAAAGGGGAGTCTGACACCGGATCTGCAGAAGGGCAAATAGCCTTATTTTCACACAGAATTAAACACCTAACTGATCATTTAAAATCCAATAAGAAAGATTTTAACACACAAAGATCTTTGATAAGATTAGTTGGTAAAAGAAGAGATCAACTAGATTATCTAAAAAACAAGGATATAGAAAGATATAGAGCTATTATCAAAAAGTTAAATATAAGAAGATAACAGTTTAATAAAATGTATTTGGGGGGACTATTGCGTGTGCGTAATGGTCCTTTTTTTGTAAAATTTAAACATAAATTATGAACGTAATAAGTAAAAAAATAAGCCTTCCAAATGGAAAAGAAATCTCAATTGAGACTGGAAAGCTAGCGAAGCAGGCAGATGGGTCTGTAGTTGTAAGAATGGGAGATACTATGATATTAGCAACTGCAGTAGCTAATGTAGATGTTAGAGATGGTGTAGATTTCATGCCGCTAACAGTAGATTACAGAGAGAAATTTGCATCAACTGGAAAGTTTCCTGGAGGGTTTCTTAAAAGAGAAGCAAGACCTTCTGATGAAGAAATTCTTACAATGAGACTTGTGGATAGGGCTTTGAGACCGTTATTTCCTGGTGACTATCACGCGGAAACACAAGTTATGATGCAATTAATGTCTTCTGACAAAGAAAATATGCCTGATGCTCTTGCGTGCTTGGCTGCTTCTGCATGTTTAGCTGTTTCAGATATTCCTTTCAACGGACCAGTTTCCGAGGTTAGGATTGCAAGAATTGATGGTGATTTTTCCATAAATCCAACTTTTGAAGAAATGAAAAGTGCAGATATGGATATGATGATAGCTGGTACTTTAGAAAGCATTGTCATGGTAGAGGGTGAAATGGATGAGGTTTCAGAGGCTGAAATGTTAGAGGCTATAAAAACTGCTCATGTAGTGATTAAAGAGCAATGTCAGTTGCAATTAGATATCGCCGCTGAAGTTAGTGGTGCCAGTCCAAAAAGAGAATATTCTCATGAAACACATAATGACGAATTAAGAAAAACAATTTATGATTTTTCTTATCAAAGATGTTATAATGTAGCAAAGCAAGGATTAGCAGATAAACACAAAAGAGCAGAACTTTTTGGAGCTATTAAAGAAGATTTTAAAGCCACCATGTCAGAAGAAGATATGTCAGAATTAGGTTTTTTGGTAGGTCCATATTTTAAAGCTGCGCAGAAAGAAGCTGTCAGAAGAGTGGTTTTAGATGAAAAAATTAGATTAGATGGTAGAAAAACAACTGAGATAAGACCAATTTCCTCTGAAGCAGGTTATTTACCAGGTTTTGTACACGGCTCTGCGTTATTTACTAGAGGTGAAACACAATCTTTAACCACCTTAACTTTAGGAAGCACTTTGGATGTTCAAAGAAAAGATGGAGCATTGGCAAACGATGATTTAGATTTCTTGTTACATTACAATTTCCCACCATTTTCTACTGGTGAAGCTAGAATGAAGTTTAGTGTTAGTAGAAGAGAGATTGGTCATGGAAATTTAGCTTTAAGAGCTCTGAAACCTATGATCCCTGGGAAGCCAGAAAACCCATACACGATAAGATTGGTATCTGAAATTTTAGAATCTAACGGATCTTCTTCAATGGCTACTGTTTGTGCAGGAACTCTTGCTCTGATGGATGGTGGAATTAAAATGAAAAGACCTGTTTCAGGTATTGCTATGGGCTTAATTCAGGACGAAGAAGGTAAATATGCAGTTCTTTCCGATATTCTTGGTGATGAAGATCACTTAGGCGATATGGACTTTAAGGTAACTGGTACTGAAAATGGAATTACTGCTTGCCAAATGGACATCAAGGTAGATGGATTAGACTATAAGGTTCTTGAAGAAGCTTTAAGCCAAGCTAAAGATGGTAGAATGCATATACTTGGTGAAATGATGAAAACATTATCTGAGCCAAGAGAAGATTTCAAGGCGCATGTTCCAAGAATAGAAAATATCTCTGTTCCCGAAGATGCAATTGGAGGAATTATTGGAAAAGGTGGAGAAACTATACAGGCAATTCAGGCTGAGACGAATACATCAATTGGTATTGGTGATGCTGTAGATGGGATGGCTAACGTAGAAGTATTCGCAGAAGAAAAAGAGGGAATGGATGAGGCCATGAGAAGAATTAATCTAATTGCATATCCTCCAACAGCTGAAGTTGGTGAAACCTATGAGGGTAAGGTTAAAAATATAGTTGCTTTTGGTGCGTTCTTGGAAATTTTACCTGGTGTCGATGCTTTGTTACATATTTCAGAAATTGATCATAAAAGAGTAGAAAAGGTGGATGAGTATATGAAGCCAGGTGATGTAATGGAAGTAAAAGTAATTGGCAAAGATCCTAAAAATGGAAAATTAAAAATTTCTAGGAAAGCTTTAATTGAAAAGCCAGCTCCGTCAAATGATTAATTTTTTTCATAAAGCCCACGAAATGTGGGTTTTATGATTATATTTATTATAATGTAACTTTAACAATAACCTTGCGTAAACAAGATTCTGGTTCTATAAACTTCAAGAAACTTTAAATATAAATGAGACAATTAAAAATAACAAAACAGGTTACCAATCGAGAAACGGCTTCATTAGATAAATACCTTCAAGAAATAGGAAGAGTTGATTTAATTACTGCTGAGGAAGAAGTAGAGTTAGCCAAAAGGATCAAAGAAGGTGATCATCCGGCTCTAGAGAGATTGGTAAAGGCCAACTTACGTTTTGTTGTTTCAGTTTCTAAACAGTATCAAAATCAAGGTCTAACGTTACCTGATTTAATTAATGAAGGTAACTTGGGTTTAATAAAAGCTGCACAAAGATTTGATGAAACTAGAGGTTTTAAGTTTATTTCCTACGCTGTTTGGTGGATTAGACAGTCTATATTACAGGCTCTTGCAGAACAATCAAGAATTGTAAGACTTCCTTTGAATAAAATTGGATCAATCAATAAAATCAACAGAGCATTTTCAGATTTAGAGCAAAAATACGGAAGGCCACCTACTCCAGAAGAAATTGCAGAATCTTTAGATATTACTATTGAAGAGGTGAAACAATCTATTAAAAACAACGGTCGTCATTTGTCAATGGATGCTCCTTTAAAAGATTCTGAAGACAGTAATAACATGTATGAGGTGATGTCCTCAGACTCTTCACCAAAGCCCGATAGGCAATTGATGAACGAGTCTCTAAGGAGAGAAATAGAACGTTCTTTATCAACTTTAACTCCTAGAGAAGCAGATGTGATTCGATTGTATTTTGGATTAAGTGGAAAGCATCCTATGACATTAGAAGAGATTGGTGAGAAGTTTGATTTGACAAGAGAAAGAGTCCGTCAGATTAAAGAGAAGTCAATTAGAAGACTGAAACATACATCAAGATCTAAGTTGTTGAAATCTTACTTAGGATAATTTCTTTATCCTAGCTAACTTTTATTTTCTTTGTGGTATAAATCAATACCCATTTAAATGAGTCATTTAATAGCTCCTTCATTATTGGCATCTGACTTTGCCAACTTACAAAAAGAATGCGAAATGCTTAACTCTAGTGATGCTGATTGGTATCATTTAGATGTGATGGACGGTGTGTTTGTCCCAAATATATCTTTTGGAATACCCGTCATAAAATATATTAATAAACATACTCTAAAGCCGCTAGATGTTCATTTAATGATAGTTGAACCAGAGCGTTACATAAAAGACTTTAAAGATGTGGGAGCCAACATATTAACTATTCATATAGAGGCTTCAAAACACCTTCACAGAACACTTCAAGCTATAAAGCAAGAAGGTATGAAAGCCGGTGTTGCAGTTAACCCACATACGACAGTTGAACAGTTAGAACCAACTTTGGATGAAACAGACTTAGTTTGTTTAATGTCGGTTAACCCAGGCTTCGGTGGTCAAGCTTTTATTGAAGGTACTTATCGTAAAGTAGAAAAGCTAAAATCTATGATTGTAAAAGCTGGTTTGGATACCAAAATTGAAATTGATGGTGGGGTAACTTCTGCCAATGCTAGAAAACTGATAGATTGTGGAGCGGATGTTTTAGTTGCAGGAAGCTTTGTTTTTAAAGCTGAAAACCCTATTAAGACCATAGCAGATCTTAAAAATATTTAATCCTTTCCCTTTAAATAATCCTCTAGATATTTAAAATGGGGAGTTAGTTTTCCATTTAATGTTTCAGAGGCTCTGTAAATAATGTCTTCAGGGTCGTTTCCAGTTAGCGGTTCTAGTACATGGCTAATAAACATATTTCCAAATTCTTCAGATGCATCCTTGGGAAGTTCGCAAGGTAGATTGTCCACTGCCATAACACCCACAGTATTTTCATTATAAAAGTCAACCTCTTTTTCTGAATCAGGATCATAACCGTAAAAGGGGAATTGTATGGTAGAAGGTCTTAAGGTAGAGGCTACAGGACCATCAATATCGCAGCTAACATCAGCCACCATTTCAATATTCCATTTGGAATTTCTAATGTCTTGTCTAGAAAAAATAAATGGAGAACGATTGTCCCAGTAGTGACAGGCCACATACAAACAAGCCTTTTCTGCATAGGCCATAAATGATGAAGAATGATTAGTAGGGTCTTTGTAGAATTCACTTTTTATAAATGGTTGTCCGTCGTCTCTTTTTACATAATCGTTAACTTCTAGCTGTGTGTAAACAGGGTAATTAAAAGTTTTATTTAAAAAATCTTTAGAAGAAACTTTTTTAATATTGGTTTTTTCTAGAACTTCAATAGCTCCTGCTGCTACACGTCCGCCGCCAGTAATCACTAATTTAAAATTTTCAGGTAGTTCTAGTTTAATTAATTCATTCTCCATCTCTAGACGATCTTCACACAAATGAGCTCTTTTAAGAGTGTAACTTTTGTTTTTTAGCCCGTAACCTAATAATCCATTAAAACAGCCTACAATCCCTGCGAAACGTCCAAATGCAATTAATCTTTGTCTTTTAGAATTGGTGATGGTTTCCCAATCTATTAACTGTATATTTTTTTCAATAACAGCTTGTAAAAGTTTTCGGTTGTAAGGTTGTTTTTTGAATGTATGAGAGAAAAATAAATACTTTTTGTCAGAAATAAGTTGATCTATAGGTACTTCTTTAACCCCTATAAGTACATCACAATCTTCAATATTATCTACAAGTTTTATTCCTTCATTTAAATAATCTTGATCTTTATACTTGCGAATAGGACTTTTTTGAACAACCAGATCAATGGTAGGATAATTTTCCATAATCCACTTACACTGTTTTGGAGAAAGAGGAACTCTTTTATCTGGCGGTGTTTTACCTTCTTTAATAATGCCTATTTTCAATAGAATAAATTTTTGACAAATATAACATTTGAATCGAGGATAATTTGCGTAATTTTGCAAGACTTAATTATATGGGGCCGATTTTGGATTTGACAGCAAGAGAAATGGTTAAGTAAGCATGTCGAGTGTTGTGGATGCTCTCGTAAAAATGAATTCTCAAGTCTATAAACGACAACAACAACTACAGGCTTGCAGCTTAATCACTGAGTGATTAAACTTAATCTTGCAGATTAGATTTGTAAGACAAGCTACCCAGCTATGGCTACCTGTTCAGCGGTCATAGTAACCGGGTACCGTTGGTCTGAACTAAGTGGTGTAAAGTCTTGGTGCATCAACTAAAATTTAAGAGACTAAGAGTAGGTTAGGGTGTTTGTGCTCAGATTTATTTCGACAACCAATCACAAAATAAACATGTAGAAATCTTAGTTGTTCCTTGTTTGGACGAGGGTTCGAAACCCTCCGGCTCCACTATTTGATATGTTGTTAATAATTAAATAAGCGAAATAAGGTAAATAACAGGTTAATATCTCATATTTGAAAAACAAATGAGATTAAATAGAGTCAAATAATTACCTAAAATGTTTGACCTATGTTTGACCTGTTAAATTAAATGTTTGACCTTTTGCTTATGACAAGAATTAGTTTCACTACCCGCTTTTTTATAAAACACAGAAATAACAATGATCATTTATATGTTAGAATCATTGTAAATAGAAAATCCTCAGAAATATCCTTAAAGAGAACTATTGATCAAAGACTTTGGGATAATCAAAGACAACAATTTAAAGGAGGTAGTGAAGTTTCCCAGTTATTAAATCATTATATGAATGATGTAAGAGGAAAGTTAATAGCTATTCACACCCATCTTACTAGCAACGAGGAATATTATGATTCTAAAATTATCAAAAACATATTTCTAGGCAATGAATTAAGGAAACATTTTGTAATAAAAGAGTTTGATATTCACAACGAAAAAATCAAAGTCTTGGCTAATAAAAATAAAGAATATACCATAGGTACTTATAAAAGATTTAAGACTGCTAGAAATCATTTAAATGACTTTATAAGATATAAAGGATCCAATGATTTAGTTTTTGGAGCTATTACTAGTGAATGGATACACGACTATGAATATTTTTTAAAAACTCAAAAGAATATTAGCCATAACACAACTCTTAGATATATCAAGCTATTTAAAAAAATATATGGGATAGCTCTTAGAAATGGATGGGTTAAGAAAGATCCTTTTACATCTTTTCAAATTAGATTTCAGCCAGTTAACAGAGAACATCTTTCTTTAAGTGAAATAAAAATTATTAAGGAAAAAGCACTTCATACTGATCGGCTAAATCAAGTAAGAGATGTCTTCCTTTTTTGTTGTTTAACTGGTTTTAGATATTCAGATGTAAAGGAACTAACTAAACATGATATTCATATTAACACAGATGGAACTAAAAGTATTATCAAGAAAATTAAGAAAACTAAAGGAACAGTAAGAATTCCATTAATTAAACCAGCATTAGAAATTATTAACAAATATGAAAATGATTTTTATTGTAAAGTGAAAGGGGTACTTCTACCAGTTGTTAGCAATCAAAACACTAATGCTTACCTAAAAGAAATAGCATCGTTATGTGGAATTGAAAAGAATTTAACTTTTCATATTGCAAGACACACATTTGCTACAGTTTTCCTAGAGTTAGGAATTTCAATGGAATCTGTTAAAGCTATGTTAGGGCATTCTGATATAACCACAACACAGATTTATGGTAAAATAACAGACAAAAAATTAATGTCTGAGATGGATAAAATAAAGTCAAAAATAGAAATATGAAAAAAGATAAATTAATATTGGTCATTGAGAAATTATTTCCAGAACTCAATATTTTAGCTAGTGATAATTTTCAAATATTTAAGAATAAATTACAAAGTCATTTATTTAAATATAATAATAACAAAATAGAGTATTTATTAGAGAAATATTATGATATTGAACAGGTTGGAAAAGAAATAGCAGAAAAAGGATTTACTACCACGTTTGATTTTGGACAATTTGGATTTAATGATGATAGAACAAAGTTTTATAGTGACTTAAATCTTCAAATTGCAAAAGTTCGTCAATACTTAAGTTCACTTTATAAGGTTCAGAAAGAACAGCAAGAAGAAAATTTAAAGAATTATTTTAATAACAATAATTTGGATACTGTAATTAGTGATCCAATCAAAGTAAACTTAACACAGTCTGAGATTTTAGGTTTTTTTAAAACTTTTTTTGGTTTGTATATATCAAATAAATTAATGAATGAGGAAGATTTATTTAAATTTTGTGCAAATAATTTAAGTTCTGTAAAGGCAACCAAAAAAAGTCAAACTAAAGAATCATATAAAACTTCTTTTTATAGAGATTTATTCATGAACAAGAGAAATTCGGGGTTAGAAATGTACTCTGACCAAAAAGAAAAAATTCATAAAATTTTAAATGCAATGATTGCCGAGTTAAGCTAAATAGTAACGCTTACAGTAAGCATATCAAAAGTTGTTAAATGATTTGATTTGTCTAAAATAAAGGCAATGAATCTTGATTTAATTACAAAAAACGACTTAAATGACTTTAAACTTGAACTAGTTAATCTAATAACTGAAATTATAAGTAAAGGTCAACCTAAAAAAAAAGAAATTCTCTCCAACGAGGATGTAAAAGACCTATTAGGAATTTCTATAGGAACTCTTAGAAAATATAGAATTACAGGAAAAATTTCCTACACCAAAATTGATGGCATTTTGTATTATAAATACGAAGATGTTATAAAACTTATTGAGTCTAATAAATTTAACTCATTAGGTTAAAAAATATTGATTAGGCTCTGGTGAAGATCAACCTAATTGGACATGACCGAGGGATATACTGAGGTTGACTTTTAAGGGATGTCAAATAACCTTTGGCATCCTAAGAGAGTGTTCCGAAAAACTTAAAACCAACTCGATAATTCGGCAAGTTCGCCCAGTTATCTTGTATGGGCGAACTGTATCTAATCGAGAAATAATGATAGGAAAAATATACGAAGAAAACACTAAATCAATACCAACCATGAAAGAAGCATATATCAAATGGCTAAATGAAGAAGACTGGATGTTTTTCTCCACACTTACAACAAGATATGAACTAACTCAAAAGTCTGCTAGGAGGGCTGCAGAGAGATTTCATAAAAATTTAAAAGAAATTTCAGATAATCAATGTAAGATGTTCTTTGTTTCTGAAAAGTTTGAATTAAAAGATGGTTTCCATCTTCATGCTTTAATTAATTTACCAGAGAAATTTCATGAGTTTATTTATTTCAATAAAATCATATCATCTTGGCAATTAGCAGCTGGTACATTTAATAAAAAAATGGATGAGAATGGATTTTATCAAGATCAAAAACCATCAAGGATTGATCTACAAAAATATGACAAGAAAAAAGGGGCAAAAGGGTATTGTGCTAAATATATATTCAAAAAAAATTGTGATTACGATATATTAACATGATTAAAGATTTATCTATAAAGGAAAGAAAGGCAATAAAAAAGCATTTAGTTCATGGTGATATAAAAAGAATTGCTAAAAAACTTAATTTATCTAATTCAGCAATTCATGGTTTTTTTAATGGAAAATCTAATAATCCAGAAATCTTAGATGAATTGCTAAAATTAATCAGAAAATATGCTAAAAACAGGGAAGAGGTTGCATCAATTTTTGGCAAAGTAAATGCAAAAAATATGCTAAAACAATAGTTAGATAATTCAGAAAATATTCAAAATATTTTTGAAAAATATTTAAAATTGATTTACTTTATATTATGAAAAAATTAATCATTATATCAATTGTTTTCTTAATTAGGTCCAGTATATTTTCTCAAGAAATTGAAATCCATGTTTTGAGCCACGTATTTAGAGATGATATTCTTGTAAATGACTCTTATATTTTAATCAATCCAGAAATTGACGAAATTGAGTACGAGCTTAATCTTGGTTTTTATGGCTCAGCAACAATGACAGCCCCTATTACAGGTTTCAGTAAAAATAATAGTTATATTAATGTTAATTTTAATTCAAAAAGGAACTTCTATGGAAAAGCTGG
>Ga0209716_1001552_pt1 | contig 16914 bp, 8 predicted proteins | sample COGITO_mtgs_1205_FD_184811 | JGI IMG/M metagenome (GOLD analysis project Ga0209716, IMG submission 184811) | Pelagic marine microbial communities from North Sea - COGITO_mtgs_120531 (SPAdes) (version 2) | ecosystem: Environmental > Aquatic > Marine > Epipelagic ...
CCAGTTCAAGTCTGGGAGCGGGGACCACTTCTGTAGACATCAGATTTTATCGTGCTCCCCGCTAAATCGAGAGGTTATTCGTTTTCATTTGCTTCCTCTCTCATGGGAGCGGGGACTCTAATCGTAGCCATTCGGTTCGTCCACGCTCTATCGAGAGGAGAATCGCCACCATTCACATCCTCACTCATGGGAGCGGGGACCATATTGCAACGCATCTCTTTAGCGCTGTCCACGCCCTATCGGATTTGAACGGGATTTACTACAGCCATTTTACCCCTGCTTGCAAATAATAAATAGGGGGGGTATCCAGTTAGGTACATGCAGCATCATTCTAATTCAATGCTGCTGCCTTTTGAGACGATAGTTTCTCAGTCCAAATACCAAGACTTATTTTCGAATTCCTTCGAAGACATTGATTCAGAATTTAAGAAGATAAAAGATTATACTGAGCCATATAGTATTCTTCGCAAATTAAATCAAAATCTGTTCAGTCTCCTGCAAAAAGGCGAGCACGAGATCGAATTACCACTAAAATCAATCAAGCCCATTAGCGAAATCAGTAAAGTTCCAATCATGAACATCTTAGAAGAACTCGAACAACTTAACGTATCAATTCAAGATAAAATAAAAAATGAAGACACAATAAGTGAATCTTACTTCGATCGACTCCTCTATGCCGGATTATTTGAACTAAGTTTTTTTGAACCTTTGATGAAAGGATTGTTTCGAAAATATCAACTAGACGAACAATATTTTGAAAAACTGTTTTGTTCTACTACACGTTCTTGGCCTCAATCATGTGAGTGCGATTGGGGAGAACGGGGAGAAAAAGATCCTGAAATGTGTCCATCTTGTTCCGCCCATACTGCTTTTTTCTCACATTCTTCAATAATTATCCATCGAAATTTTTCCGAACACGCGAACCAACCACTCCCGCCGAACCGAAGAAAGGCATTAGAAGAGTCATTCCATAATCAACAATTCATTTGGAAAGAAGTAAAAACCTCTGATATGGTAAAAATGGCGGCTACAATATACCACCTTTTGGGATGCAACAAATTCCTTTGGGATAAACCCTCTTACACTGTAAAAGATATTTGGGAAAACTATCCATCAACTGTCTCGATTGATGAGATGTCGGAAACACTTAATCGGCTGATGAGTGGAAGGGAATGGGAAGACTATGTCGATCTTAAGGGGAGAAAAATCAACTTAATCACTGAATTGAAAAATGGAAAAGTCATTACGATATATGGAGAGGGGGCAACCGGTAAAACCGAATTGGTGTATCAATCGTTAGACTATATTGTCAATTCTGGAGATTTCAGTTTTGACTATCTTTTGCCGTTTACTTTCAAAGGAAATCAGCAAGGTGAACTTAATGACGAAGGGGAATTAACAGATGTCAATCATCAAGGATGGGATGCTAAATCCGAATTTACACAAATTCTGGATGTTCTGTCATCTAAATGTTCCATTCCGATTAGAGACGGAACAGATTCCGATGAACGATTTCAAAGAGCCGCAGATTTTCTGGCAACTCAAAAGGTGTGTATGATTGTCGACAATCATGAGACAGTAGATGCAAATGATCCGGAACGATCTTTTGACAGATTGCTCAAAGAATTTACAGAGCATCCCGATTTTAGTAGTTCACATACCCGAATAATTCTGACAACTCGTGTTAAGCCAGATGAGAAAAGAATTGGCAAATCAATTAAGATGAAATATCTAAGTTTTCAAGAAATGAGTCTATTGAGCCGCTTGAGGTCTAATTGGCTAGCAATAAATAACCGAGATCGGGGTTTTCATCTTAACCTACATCAAGAAAATGAAAATCATTGGATAGATTTACAAAATTGGTTAACTGATGAATTAAATCATCAATTAGAGATTGAACTTGCTGGCCATCCTCGCGTCGTTTTTATCGCAGTTTACGCAGCCATGTTCAAAAATGAACAAAGGAAATCGTTCAAAGAAATAATCAAACATCTAATTGAAGATGCTCGTAGGGGTCAGAACTCTGAGGACAGCCCGAACCCGTTGAGGAGTTTAATGACATATATCTCATCTCGTTCATTTACGTACATCCCAGACGTAGAATCCAATTATCAAGTCATAGCAAAATTGGCAAAATTGCATGAATTTTCGGATAATGAACTAATTATGTATTGTACTCAAGGCAATGTCCACTATTCTAAACTCAAGCAAGACCTCAGTAATCTTAATTTGATCATTGAAACGGAAACTGGTTATTCATTTAGAACTCGATATCATTCTCAAGACTTGTTGGAATTCCTCAATGAAACCTACGGCCCATTGAAAGCCGAAGGAAGCCGTTTCAAATGGTGGTCATCAAAACTACAAGACCTCACTCTACGCCCTATACCTTGGAACAAATTACAACATTTAACAATCAACAACCCCGGCCAGTCTACCGAAGAGATTCCAAAAACAATTAGAGAAAACCTCCTTCTTCTGGAGGATGAACAATTTATACAAGTGAATTTTGATTCCGTGATTAACTTAGTCAGTTGTTTGAGAACATGCTTAGAACAAATAAATAGCTCTCAAGATACTCACCAAATTCTTGCGGATAAAGACTCACGTGCTTACTTGCAAAATTTTGAACTCTTCTGTCTCCTTTCAATCAAATCTGCAATCAAAGGCCTTTCCGAATTACCTAAAATCACACTCCCCTTAAACCAATTCAATAGTTTAACAAACATGATTCATAAAATGTCTAATTCAATTAAAGAAGGGTCCACAAGCTCTACTTCATGGATCGAAATAGAAGAATCTCTGCTTGGATTGATGAGCATATTTTGCATCAATTCCCGCAAATATAGTAATGATACGAGTGCTTCCCTTCATACATTATGGAATCTAAGTAAATCGTATTTGGAAGAACATCCTCAATACGCAATATGTGTCGGAAATAGGTTGTTAAATCATGCTGGAAAAAACACGGATCAAGAAATAATGCAAACCATCCTAGATATAGACCTCAATTTTGATAAAGACGAAATGGAATCTTTAGTGAAATTCTTACAGCCTTATGGGGAATATCTGTGGCATAATTCAGATTATTCACTCGAGTCCACTGATGTTAAAAAATTCCTAAATCCATTGCTAGAATTGGTACCCGATGAGGTCTTTTCAAAACTAGAAACAATCGTGAATGACATCCATGTTAGTAAAGGAATACTTTCTGGAACAATCGCCAACACAGAAAACAAAGTAAGTATAAAGAGTATTAATAATATAAAATATAACGCTGCAGAAGTTAAAGTTCAAATTCTTGCTGTAGTATCCGAAATAGACGGAGATGAATTTTTTGAACGTTACTTATGCCGACATCTTGAAATCAGAGAAGTCAAGAAAACATCTCCAGATTCACCAATCACGTCAGTGGATAATGATCGAAGTATTGAGATGACATCACCACACCATAAACGTCGAAAGCTGTCCGAAATTAGTAGAGATGAAATGTGGGAGTTATTGAGCAGCCATCCGTTCACCAAAATCCTAGCAAGTGATTTACTCGGGCCTCAACTCCGGCGTATTGCACAAGAAAAGGGCTTTAGTGGGACATGGGCTAAGTGGAAAAAGAAACACTTCCGTAAAGCTAGTTTCCCCGATGTCATTGATACGATATCGAAGGGATCGTGGTCAACTCGAGAAGAGAAAGCCGGTGTTTGGTCGATTTCTCGAGGTTCGCGCCCATTCTCTGAAAATGAATTAGCAGCGTTTAAGAAAAAAATTCAAAATCTTCTCGATTTGGGAGCTGCCAAAGGCATGGGTCTTGGAACATCCGTGACGAAGCACCCACATAAAATCAGAAAAAGAGTCATTCACATCAAACCTTTTCGTGGAACAGCGCGACCATTTAAATATCCGCCCGAAGAAGAATAAGATTTTCTCAGGAGATGTTCAATTTCAATCAATGAGTTCTGCCGCCATTCGCAGGAATTTGCTCGACTTTCCACCAAAACCAGTGAATTGAATCGCTTCATTGTGAATTGCGTACTCTTCTGTTGGCGAATCTTCGAACCACGTCTCTTCCATGCTGGGGTGGTACCGCTCAGTGATATAGTGCAACTCCTGATTGCTTGAACCGCGCCAAAGAAGTGCTTGATCGCGCAGTTTAGCGATATATGGGCCCGTGGAAAGCATGTCCGAATGTTGAATCAATTTCCGAACACTCTTCTCCTCACTTTGGAGAAGAGTTTGGTATTCGTGTCCTGAAAAAATGAACACCGTCAATTCAGGTCGAACCCGTTTCATTTGACCTATGATGTCGACTAATGCAGCAGCTTGTTCGAATGGTTCACCACCGCTGATTGTGATTCCCTCAATGCTTGGTATGGCTAGAATCCATTCCACAACTTCAGAAGGTTCCACAAGAGAATTGCTCGAGTGAGGATGTGTTGGTGCACTGTAGCAACCAGGGCAACCAATGGTGCAACCCTGCACCCAAATCACTGCCCGAACACCTGGTCCATTTGCACGACTCCTGCTCATCGTTGCTGACATATTAAGCAGAAGGTCACTCATTTCTATTCCTCCAAATTAAACACTGAATTGCCTTTCCCATCACCACTCACACGTAACTTCAATCGGCGAACTTTGAGCTGGTGGAGGTGTTCAAACAAATACAAACTCATTGGATTGACGAGTTTCTGTTCGATGATGTTAATCAGTCCACGACCACCATGACTCACATTGCCTTCACCAACGAGTTTTTGCACGTGGTCTTCATCCAAGATGAGTTCAAGATTGAATTGGTCGAGAAGGTGTTCTCGAATTCCACTTAACTTGCCTGACATGATGGCAGAACGAATTCCAGGGTCATTGATGAAATCGAACACAATGATGTTGTCGCCAAAACGGTTGAGTAATTCCGGCCGTCCCAATGTATCGTTGAAATGGCCTTGAACCGCTTGCTGGAAATGAGCCTTTGTTGCTTCCATATCTGAACTTGGTTGGGCATCACTTGCTCCAATGTTGGATGTGAAAATGATGACGGTCTCAGAGAAGTGAACAGTTTGACCACGCCCGTCTGTAAGACGCCCGTCTTCGAGGATTTGTAGGAACTTATCTAATACACGAGGATGAGCCTTCTCAATTTCATCAAAGAGGAGTACTGAGAATGGTTTTTCAGCCACTGCATTGGTTAACTGGCCTCCTTCTTCAAAACCCACATAACCAGGTGGAGCACCAATTAATCGCTGGTCAGCATGCTCTTGACTAAATTCAGACATATCAAAACGAATGCAATTGTTTTCATCACCAAAAATAAATTCGGCAATCGACTTAGCAAGTTCTGTTTTTCCAACGCCAGTTGGTCCAACGAAAAACAACGTTCCTTTTGGTTTGGTCATTTGACGGGAATGCTGAACTCCAGCAAGACCGAGGAAAGCACGAATGATCATAGTGACGACCCGATCCACTGCTTCATCTTGTCCTTTCACTCGCTGTCGAATGATTTCTCCTGCCTGTGCCACGCGATCTTGGTCGAGTTGTGTCCAAGGAGATTCCTTTTCACCAAACCTGTAAAGATTCACGAGGTCTTCAACCGGAAGAGCGGTTTGGCTTTGTCGTGATAATGCAGCGAGGTTTCGCATGTCGACAAGCGACATACCATCGGTCATTTCCGCTAGATGTTGGAGTGAATCACGACCTTCTTGGCCAGATTTTAGGATGAAGTCTTGTCGAAGATTATCGACTGCCTTCCTGCGTTGAAGTAGATCGGGAGATGGAACATTGACAATTCGAATCCTGTCATCATGGTTGTAAAATCGAGGAGGGAGAGTACCTAGGGTTGGGGTGATGATCACTAACAATCCAGTAGAATTATTTAGCGCAGTGCCTCGAAGTTGACTCATTGGTTGCTCTGAAATTGCTTTTCCAAGTTTCGTTAAATGACTTCGCTCATCCAAATCTTGTTGGTTTGCTGTAGTGATGAGGTGCTCGCCCCAATCAACCACAAACATCGGCCTCTGTGCTGAGGAAGTAGTCAATACCTGTCTTATTGCATCAAAAGCAAATGCAGGGTCTCGATACGCAGCAGGTGCGTTTACACATCCTCCGATAGTTTCTGGAGCTTCATCCAACATTGAGTCACCTAAGTCGTATTCTTCTCCTTCTTCCGAAGGCGCATTTTGCTCCATCAGGTCTGTGAATAATGTCAAATGATTCCGTTTTGGAAATCGTAACCCATCAATAGCATCCCAAGTGCCTTGAAGTGAAAATCGGTCGGCAAGTGTATCGACGACAAGTTCGGACAATCGCTGCTGATTTCCATTTGAGGACGGCCATAAATCACGTACATTTCCATACAAAATTAAGCATCGTCGGAAGCCAGATTCTCGTTCAAGTGTCCGTATCCATTCTGCGTCATTCATTGTTGTCCACCACCCATTGTGCGCGTGTTTCCACCACTTGGGAATCCTTTGCTGCCTTTGGAAATCTTATCAGGGTTTTTCCAATTATGCTGGATGGGTCCAGTCGTGATACTGAAATTGGTCTCTAAAATGCCGAGTACCTCATCTAAATGATCTGCACATTTCCGTTCAAGGAATCCGTTCATGTCAAACTCCATTTGGCCATTCAAATCGACTTCAAACCGAATACTTCGGTTTGAAGGAAGCGTTCCAATCATGACCACTCCTCCTGTTTCTTTGTCAATTGTTGGTTTCCCAACTGCGAATCCCAAACCACGCATTGTTTTCATGAGTGCAGTGATAATTTCTCGCCGTAGTTTTTCATCGACGGATTGTTTCATGTCTTGTTCATGAATTTCGAGAGCTGATTGACGCATTTGGGCAACTTCTTGTTGTAATCCGGTGATTTGTCCTTTTTGAACGGTACTCGAGAGGTCTTCGGTTTTCCGAATGAGTGTTTCCACCTCTTTTTTCATTTCTTTATGTTCGATGTCTTCAAGTCGCGCTTCAAGTTCGAGTTTTAACCCAATAACGGCAGATTCTGCCATCCACTGCTCCCGTTGCACAGCGTCTTGTCGTTGATTCGAAGTCTCTGATAGACTGGCTAATTTTGCCTGTTGCACATTCAATTCATTGAAGACTGCGTCAATGTTGCCGGAGGCTGGTGTGTCTTTGGCTTTGTTCACTGCAGCCATGATTTCAGTGATTTCTTCTTGTACCCATGCGGCAGTTCCGCTTTCTGCAAGTGTTCGCTGCGTTCGCTCAATGGCTTGTGCAAGAGCAGTGGTTTGTTGCTTAACCTTCCGTCGCCGGGTTTCTTCTTGCTGACGCTCCAGTTCTCGCCTTCGTGCTTCAATTTGTGCTTGCGTCATGCCTCGTGAACTCATTTCTTATTCCCGCCTTTCTTCTTGGGTTTTTGCTCTGGCTTTGTCTTCGCTTCTTCAGAGCTTTTGATTTTCTTTTTGAGATTGTCAAGTGCGGATTTGAATTTACCCTTTAGCAATGTCAGTGAAGATTTTTCAAGGCCTTTCGTCGTCATGTGTTCAAGCCATAAAACCATTTCAGCCTCACTGCTTTGCTTCAATTGGCGTATGCAGCGTTCAGACATCCAATTCTCGAGACTCTTCAAAACCGGCGCCCAAACTTTGTTTGATTCCACGAAAGCCTCGACTTCAGCAATCCCATTTTCTATTGTTTTAACGGTGTATTCATTACCAAAGTAAGGTTGCAATGCTTCCTTGAGTAGTTTCCCCCTGACATCTTTACCCATCCGAGATAGACTGTTCTCATCGGCAGTTGAGAGGGCATCGAGTTGAACAGTAAAGTTAGGCTGCTCGATGGTTCGTTTCCAGCGAACAATTGCATGCATTGGTGCAATAACATTCATCGTATCTTCGGCCATATTCACTTCATCAAGCAAATCTCCAACAGAATGTGGTTTGGGTACTTTTTCCAGAATACGCTCAGCAATTTTTGTAGCCTCCTTACCAAGTCCACACTCAGTCAATCGATTCATCGACTCAAGCACGTTCTTTGGGATAGAGTAATTGCTCGGAGTTTCCAATGAATTACCCCAAGAGGTAGAAGCTTCTTTGAGAAGATTTTGTTTGATTGATTCGCCGTTCAAACCACATTGAAGAGCGGTGATTTCTTGGAGAGTTTCGGCCACCACAAAAGGAATCTCGGAGTAGGAGACCGGAAGTCGAGTCTGTAGGCTATCAATCCACAAGGCCTGTGTGAATTCGCGTTCCTTTCCAAAGGTTTGAGTCAGGATGTGACATTGTTTGAGGTATTGATTGATTCCTTCGATTGAGAAATTCCACGAGAAGTTCTGGTATTCATTTTTTGTTGCCCACCGAGGATCATCAATTGGGTCCGTCAAAGTTGCGAGCAGGCGCATCTTTTTGATGGCTTCCAAGGTGTGAGGCAAATCTGCATCCATGTCATGCTCGTGAGTGAACATGTTCCGACCTGCCTTTGTCTTCTTTAATTCAGAATGGAGTTTTTCGTTGATGACTCCAATTTTGTGTAAATCACTCAGCATGCCTGCAAGATCGGAGACTTGCCGACGATTTCCAATAATGAGGTCCTTGACAATCAGTTCCATATGCCGGTTCACTTCGAACCTCGTCATTGTGCAATTCCCAAGTAAAGTGTTTTCTAAATTGGCCATTTCTTCCCATGGAAGGGCCTGCTTTCGTTGACGAACAGCAGTCCAGCGTGTGAAAAGATCGCTGTTCTTTTCCGAAGAAGATGCCTCAACAGCGACAGCATGGATTGAGCGTTCGATGATTGCCCAACAATCCGTCTTTTCATCAGGGGAGATTTGGCAATTATCGACAATTGCAAGAAGTCCCTTAATGCCTTGAGTCGAGTTCAAGCAAGTGGATGAATATCGATCTACGAATGCCTCTACTGCAGTGTGCATGTAGCCTAAACCGACAGGCCCAACAGCCATACTTAGTTTAGATTGGATGTTCTTAAACTCACTAATCACACCTTCCATTTTTACAGATTTAATCCCTGAAATCATGGCTTGGATCCATTGAACCAAATCCGCAGGAGCATTCGTCAAGAGGAAGAGATGTTCAGGACTCAGCATAGTTCGAAGGTATTCATCAACCACGGTCACCGTTTTCTCGCCCCGTTTCTTTGAATGACAGAGGACTGGAAGGCGCAAATCTTCCTTAGAACTGATGGGAATACTGATGTAGCCGGTTTCAAAGAATCCAGTACTCATGGCAATCGTTCCTGGCGCCATAATGTTGTTTGAAGGAATTGTAAACGCCGGGGGCATGGTATCATTGGCTTGTTGTAATTTGTAATTTTTCTTTAGTTGTTTAGACAAGCACACTGAAGTTCGCGAAGTAAGGAGATTATCAAGCGACGGAAGAGGCATGTCGATGAGACGTGTCAGCTTTTCGTGCTCATGAACCACCAAAATGCCTTGTTGGGTCCTTTCTTGACTCACTAAACGGTCGAGACGCACCAATGGGCTGGCGTTTTTCACGGAGGTTTGATTCATTCCTTTTGTGTTTGGTAGGGAGCTTGCAAGGTGCTTAAGCAAACTTGGATGTTGTGAATTGAGTTGTAGCAAATGGCTCTCAATCCAGCGGATCCTTGGTATGTGCTCACGTTGAAGATGAACAAGCCATTCTTGCTTTCGATCTTCGTGGCCTACGGCGAGTGTAAAGTGGAGGGGCAAATGGACCTCTCGATTTTTGAATGGGCTTTCCAAGACTTCGATTGCGCTGATTTCAACCACTTCGTTCGTGTGGAGTGAAGACAGGACCCTCTCAATCTCCCCTCGTGTGGGGTCGACTTGGGACCACTTGATCTTTGGCTTGTTTTGCCATACAGATCCTTCTTTTTCTGGCCAGCCTCCTTCGATTGCATCGTGCCCGATTTCATTTCCACCAACGATGTAAACCCCGCCAGTCGTCATGCATCGGGCAAACGAATAGATTTTCATCTCTGTTGGTTCCTTCAGGTACTTGTTTACAAGCGCCTCTTTGCCTAAGGCATTCGCTTCAAATTTCATTCGAGAGAATCGATCTTCATCCTTCGTTTCAATGGTTTGGTTGAGTTGATCAATTTGCTGTTGCAAAACACTTCGTTTTCGCTTTAATTCATTCAATTGCTTCTCATTGCCCCCGTCAACGGCCAATCGTTCTAAAACGACTTTGAGCTCTTTGTTAAGCTCTAAGATGGTATTATCGTTTGGGTTTTTTGAATCCGGTTCCTCGACTGAATCAATGGTGCTACAAAGCTTGAGTGTCCTCAAGGTGGAATCTACCAAGAGCGGGTCCAGCCCAAATTGATTGATGATATCCCTCGCCGTACATCCTGGAATAGCGTTGAAAGCCTTGAGAATATAATGCTCCAAGAGCGTCAATGAACGCTGCCTTGCGTGTGTGACTTCCACCGGGAACACTTGCATGAGCCAATGACCATCGACCGTGTGAATCGCCGACTTATCTTGCAATTGCATTGCATCAGACATCGCTTTGAGTCCAGATTCAGAGCAAGTTGCGGCCATCCAGCACCCCTCCTCCAATTGTGTTCCTCATTAATTCTTGATAGTACTGGAACCATTCAATGTCCCCATTATCGCGCTTGATCTTGACGTTCACTCCATTCCAAGCCCAGCGATTACCGAGCACGATAAGCAGGTTTTGCGCCCTTGAAAATGCTACATTGACGCGATTTGGTGATTTAGCGAAACCAGTTTTTGGCGGCTTAATCGACACTTGGTTCTTGTTTGCGGATTTGTTAACAAATACATTCTCATATCCAATTTCAGGGTCGTTGAGCAAATTCTTTAATTTCCTCGCCTGATCGTTATCTATTGATGCAGAGCGAACCATGCTTACAATGACAATCGGACTTTCCGCACCTTGGAAACGATCGACTGTATCCACCCGAATGTTGAGGTGTTCCCATCGTTTCTCAGTCGTATTTGAGGCTCCTGCGAAGGCTTTTGAGTTGAATTGACTCTTCTGGCCCGCATAGAATGTGATGAATGCGACAGGTAGCATGCCATGACGATCGACATGGCGAAGGTGAGGATGGTTCGCCCACTCTTCCGCAGGGCGACTCTTCTTCCATTGGCCAACTTGTCGATTCAGTTCATCAAAGATGTACTCTGCGAGTTCAATCTCACGCTCGTTAATGTAAGTGGTCCCTCTTTTCTTTTCAGCGCAATAGGTGTTGTTACGAGTCAGTGATGAATCGACCCAATACATGTGTCGACGAGGATGAATCAACTCTGATCCTTTATTTTCAAGTCCGTATTCATCTTTCTTACGAATCAATAAGCCGTGTTGTTTGTTGGCTGTTTGAGTTGCTTGGTCGAGCCCAACTTTCAGTTTAACCGTATAGAACGGATTGATGGCTTGCATGATTTGTTCATGCATCCTGTATTGGATGTCCAAACTGGTTTTCAATGACTTGTCAGCTTCTATGAAATGTCGTTCGAACAAGGCTGTGGTCACCATGTCCCGAAATCGCCCTTTTCCTTCATCGTCATACGTATCATTCTCTTCCGAAGTTTTCTTTCTCGGATCGTTGAATTCGGGAGCTAGCTGCCGATGGTCGCCTACCCAGATCACTTTTCGGCCGAGTAAGCTTGCTAGAATAATTTCGGGAGGGGTTGCCTTGCTGATTTCATCAATGATGACAACATCAAATGGATCACTGGCGTTCTCGCTGAACCAATGCCAACTACCAGATTGAGCAGTTGTTACGCCATGGACATTGACGATATTAAGGTAGAGTGACTTGAGGTCATCTATGGATGAATCAGATGTTTCGTTGAGAGCGTTAATCCAGTCGTTGCGAAGATCGATCCAACGTTCTTCATTCTCGAACTGAGTTTTATGTTCATTTTGCCATGCCTTTCCGGAGGTTAAAATTTGTTTGACAGAATTTATGTCCTGAGGTGAATCAGCAGAGGTGCTATTGTTTCCGGCAAACTTTACTTCATCTGGAAGCGGTCGAAGAAGGTCGTTGTAGGCTAAATCAAGATCATTGATTTTTCGAGATGCGATCGAAATCTTCTCATCCAATTGGCTTATTTGGTTGTCGAGTTGTTGGTTAAACACCGATTTTTTGGTTTTGTTCCGAATTTGTTCTAGGCGAGAGCGAAGTTGTTCTAAGACTTCTATCTTGAGTTCATCCAATGGAAGTACTTGATCTTCGATTGTGGAGAGTTGTTCTTCAAATTCGACTAGAAGTTGCTCGACGACTAGCTCGATATTAGCTGGAGGTTTAAGTGATGAGGCTAAAGCATTCAACCCAACATGATCGAGTTTACGACCCAAGCGAGCGATTTCTTTGCTTGTCGAAGTCCATCCAATGCTTGCATTAGCGCTTTGGTTTTGCTCCAGTAGTTCGATCTCCTCTTTTATGGCCTTGGCTTTATCGAAGTCCAAATCGGCAGCGGCGGTGGTCATTTCTTGCCGTAACTTCGCTTGAGCAGGGTCAATTTCCCCCTCGGTCTCGATGTTGTTTAAGACGGCAAGGCACTCGTGGTGAACTGGAGCCATTTTTTGCTGGTCGTTGAGGGTGTTAATTTGAGTCAATTGCTCGGCAATCTCAGCACTTTCCTTCAAACGACTCAAGTCGATTGAACTCCACTCTTCTCGTTCAATGAGTGATATGGATTGTGTTAGAATGCTCTTTTGTTCCTCTTCAGATTGAAGTTGTGCATGAGCAGTTGAAAGGTCACGAACCAGCAACTCTCGTTGTTGTTTCAATTGTTCAAGTGTTGCTTTATTGGTCTCCGTTTGGGCAGAGATATCTGAACTGTTTGCCTTGAACTCATCGATAGACTTCCAGGATGAACGGAGGGTTAAGGCTTCTGCCTGTGCCCTCTCGCATTCATGTCGTATTGACGGAAGAAAGAACGATTGAACCACGTTATCTTCCAAGAACGGCTTCGACTCAGGGTCAGGATCAATCGATGCAAATTTACCGAGCCAGCGAATCGGCCGGACATTGGTTTTTTGACCAAGGCGCCCCAACGCATTATCAACAGCTAAGTTGGTCTGACTCGCCACCATCACTCGTCCGCCATCTTGCGTGATTTGATTGACCAATTCGGCGATAACGGTTGTTTTTCCCGTCCCTGGCGGTCCTTGGATGAAGTACACATCTGGTGCGGCGAGCGCAGAGCGAACCGCCCATTCCTGTCTTTCGTTAAGACGATCGACGAGTGGATGCATCAATGCAGGGGGTTCCAAGGGTCCAGAGGTGGCTTTGGAAATATCAAAGATCCATTTGTGGATGTCTGATGGCGCCTCTAAATCTCGTAAACGCTCCAGGCCTTTTCGTTCGCGGGCGAGGGTTCCGTAATCATCAGAGGTATCATTGGCCAATGTTTGTCCAATCAGTGAACTAATTTGTTCGATTGAAAAATTATCCCAGGGGCGAAGGCTTACTGAAACGAAGTTGTTCTTTTTCGAATTGCCCTTTTCTTTGTTCTTCGACTGATTACGTCTCCTTGTGACAAAACCGAGTTTTATTTTTTGGTCGAAGGCTTTGATTGCTTCGTCAGATGCAGTTTCTATATCGCCTTCTTGAGGGCTTGGAATCAGGTATGCAACAGGGCCTTTACCTCCTGGTAATTGTTTAATTAATTCCAAGGAACGGCCTCTTGATTTCAGATTGAGTGAGAGGGTGAGAGGATCCTCATTAACCACTTCAGCCGACATGATCTCTCCAGTCCACGCGTTCTCGTTGAGCATGTGTTCGTACCAATCGAGATAAGCAAACCATTCTTCAAGTTCTTTTCCAGTTTCCATGATTTGAGATTTTAGACTTCGCAAGGTTTTGAGAAAATCGTTTGGCGCAGCACCCCATCCGCTTGCAGAATAAGCATCTTGCTCGTCAAATCCGATGGTGGCGATGAGATCGGTTGATTCAACTTGTGTAACCCTTTCACTTCGGAACCTAAACACTCGAATTACACCGGTATCGGTAAGGGAAAATAGTGCACAAGGCAGTTCTCCATTGCGTCCTTGAAGGTTCAAACCTCGGGCGTCTTTTGGGTGAGGGAACATCATGAATGTAGGGCCATCCTTGCCATTCATTGTTCGTCGTATGACGTGCCGAGTAGCATGTGGAGCCATCCATCGCCTGAGGACTTCGGTCGTGAATTGTTGCCACCGAGCTCTTGTGCGCGAATCAACCTGCCTCGATTCGTAGGGTGCCTGGCCTAGATTTAACAATTCGAAATTTTTCGCAATCCAATCTGTCATCCCACGTGTTGCATTACGGTTTTCGACCGCTTCTCGTCCCATGAAACTATCACTTGTGTAAATTGGAATTCTTTGCCTAGATGAGTATGTGGACGACATGTGCTCACCGGTATTCATGCCCTTGCTTTGTTCGGGATACAAAGTCTTCCCCGTCATTGTTTGGCCCCCTTGATTAGTTTCCGCGTTCGTTTCGCCAATGATTTGAGAGTCACACCAGATTCTGCCGGGTCTTTTGGGGCTTTTGGACCACCATAACTCGCAAGAAATCCATCGGGGTGAATGAACCACTGTTCGGTGAGCGAGGATTCCAAGCCGGATACTGAAATTCCGCTTTCTTGTGCTCGACGAGACAAGATTACGGCCATACCATCCATTCCTTGACGAACGACAGCCTTTGCCCCGCGCTGGAACAACTGCTTTGCAGGCACATGGTCATCGGGGCCAAGTACGGCAACTCCTCCTTGAATCTGAATTTTAGACGCCTTAATTTTTTGACGTTCACGGCGTAGAATGAACTTGAGCTTTCCGAGCAACAATTCTCCCGCCCGGCTAACAATCGTTTTATCGTCAAGCCCAATACTGCGCCATGCAGAAACCATGTCTGCGAGTACGACGGAATCGTTGCAACGCTTTGCTTGGTCAGTGAGATTCAATTGTTTCGCCCAAGGCTTTAGCACCTTGTAGAAGGAAGGGTCTGACTGTTTCAATGTGGATACGACCAAACCAAAAGCACTTCCGACTCCAAGTCCTTTGACCGCACTTTCACCGTTCATTAAGTCCACAGCAATCACCTCTGGTTGTGAGATGATTGAGTCTGCACGAACAAACACAACAGCAGCGTTTGGTTTGATGACCCGCAAGAGGGCTGCCGAAAAGGCAGCATCAGCGTCCACTTGTTGGTGGGTTGCGATGATCATCGGGTCATCTCGGTTCAGCCAAGTTTGGAGGATGATTTCTTCATCCTTGGCGGTCTTCTTGGTTGGCGTGGGGTTTTGTTCCATACCTCTACCCAAATCAGTTCAGGTACATGAGGATAGAATTGGAAATAACCTTGATTCAATCAAATTCAATCTCGAATTACCTGTTTTACATAAAAAATCATTAAAATTCAAGATTGAGGGCTTCCCTTCCAACGCTGGTAGGCCAACTCTCCGGTTGTGGTCGTTGAATAGGTTGATCCACCGCCTTTAATTATCAATCCACTGTCAATTAAAGGCTTTAATTGAGCATAAACAGCCTTGTCAGTTGTCCTCATATCTCTTGCCATACGATCGACGGTGATAGGGTTAGGTGATTTTTTGATTGTCTCGTACAATCTCACCTTTGTTGCACTCTTACGTAGCAAATTGACCGCGGGTCCGAGTTGTTCGAACAATGGTATGTCAACTACGAGTTTGGAGGGGTGTGCTCGTAGTTCAGGGTGCTTATCGCCTGGAAGAGTATAGTAAACTTCCATGAGGTGGGTTGTGGCAGACAATGCCATTCCAATTGCCATGAGATTCGTACCACCGGTCACACTCACATGCCATTTTATTTCGCGATTTGGAAACTCGAGGAGTGTATTCTCAATCACTCGATCAAACTCGGCCATCACATCTTGGACAGTGTTTGCCAACCATGGTTTTTCGATGGAAACTTTCCTCACTTCAGGGAGCCCATTTGGACCACAGTTGACGTTCCAAGCATAACGAAGGTTTTCTTCAACTCCCTGGATTGATTCATCCATGCTCGTAAATGCATAGATGATTTCGGGCTTCCATCTATCGAGTGGTGCCAAAATGATGTCAACGGTTGAACCCAGTGGGGTCAATAAAATGTGAATTGGCGGTAACTTCATCATGGCCATCATAAGGTCATACTTCTTCTGATATTCAAACCATCGGCCGAATAGAAGTGCTTTCATGCACTCATGTCATAAATAACGAATAAGGATTCAATCACAACAGTTTCAGTAAACGCCATCAGGGAACTGGTAGGCATCCTTGTGCTTCAAAAACGACATTTCTGGCGCACCAGCGGGCCGGCCTTCAGGCGTCAAATAAAACATGAAATTGCATTCAACCAATTCGAGAAGAGCAGTCCCGAACACCGAATAGGTGTGATACACTTGACCTTCTGCATCTCGCTTGAAGATGGAAATTCCGGGGGAGATTCTCCGACCCTTCTGCACCACCAGGCCACGGCTTGACGTAGTCGTACATCCCTTCCGCACCAGCGATGCCACCGCCTTTAGTGACGCAAACATCTTCAGGGAAAGTGTTGCCTGTTGCCGTCATTTAGTCGTTGTTCCAGATTCATTCGGATGCCGTACTGGGTCGAACCAAGAACATGTGCATCGCAATTCCGACCGGCATCAGCATGACGCCAAAGAAAACGGTAGTTGCTGATATCCAACGCGGACTGTTGTTTTCAAGACAACGCTTCCACATCCAGTGGGTTACGAAAATATCTCCTGCGACCATGTGAGCCCATGCGGCCGAGGCTCCAGCTTTGGTTCCCATCAATGCAGCAAGGCTGTCGAGAATTCCTGTTGGGTCTGCGGAGTCTTTTGCGAAGTCAATCAATCCTTGAGGCGAGGCTATTGTTGCAGCCCACCAAATCAGTATCGGGCCAAGGAAGAACCACGGCCCCTGCATGACCTTTTTCGTCATTTCATGTTCAGGGAAAACCAACATAGCAAACCAGAACGGTCCAACCCACATCGTTGA
>Ga0209716_1001567_pt1 | contig 16809 bp, 15 predicted proteins | sample COGITO_mtgs_1205_FD_184811 | JGI IMG/M metagenome (GOLD analysis project Ga0209716, IMG submission 184811) | Pelagic marine microbial communities from North Sea - COGITO_mtgs_120531 (SPAdes) (version 2) | ecosystem: Environmental > Aquatic > Marine > Epipelagic ...
ATCAAAATGTAAAAAGTCATGCAGCCTCAGGAGAAATAATTTATGGTCGAAAGACTTCATATGCTATTCCTTTTGGAATTGGCTATAAGTCTAAATTATATAGTACTTTAGCATTTGCAATTGAAACCAAATTTAGATATACTTTTGAAGATGATTTAGATTTTGTTTCTAACAAAACACCGTTAGTAAATGTAGAAGGAACTGGAAACGATTGGTATATGTTTACCGGTTTTTCTTTAATATATACTTTCGGAAGACCTCCTTGCTACAGCAAAGGATTTTAAAGCTATGGAAAAAAAGAGACTTCTCAATTTAGAAAGAATACCGAAACATGTTGCCATCATTATGGATGGGAATGGTCGTTGGGCCAAAGAGAAAGGTATGAATAGAATTTTTGGCCACAGAAATGCATTAACAGCAGTTCGAGAATCCGTTGAAAGTGCAACTGAAATTGGAATAAAAGCAATTACACTATATGCTTTTTCAACTGAAAATTGGAACCGACCAAAATTAGAAGTAGATGCCCTAATGAGTTTACTGATTAGTTCATTAAAAAAAGAGCTTTCTACATTTCAAAATAATGGTGTTATTGTAAATGCAATAGGAAATACCGAAAACCTACCAAAAAAAGCTCAGAGAGTTTTAAAAGAAGTGATTTTTGACACAAAAGACAACACTAAAATTGTATTAACTCTTGCGTTAAGTTATGGTGCAAAAGAAGAAATTGTTAATGCAATTAAAAATATATCTAAAAAAGTTGTTAATAAAGAACTAAATATTGAAGAAATTAATGAAAATATTATAAATAATCATTTATATACGTTTAATTTGCCCAACGTAGATTTGATGATAAGAACTAGTGGTGAAAAACGCATTAGTAATTTCTTATTATGGCAAATGGCATATGCTGAATTATATTTTACAGATGTACTTTGGCCAGATTTTAGAAAAGAGCATTTTTACGATGCAATCATTGATTACCAGAATAGAGAACGAAGATTTGGAAAAACAAGCGAACAAATTACAGAATAATATTTTTATAAAATTATCTTCTGCAGCAATACTAATATGTACCCTATTTTTTACTTTTAGTGCAAATGCACAATCGAAAAAAGATAGTTTATCAATTGTAAAAATAGACACTACTTCCAGTGAAAAAATTACCTTTAAAAAAGGAAAAGAATATTTATTAGGAGGAATTAGTGTTACTGGGCTAAAAAAGTTTAGTGAAGAAACTGTTCGAGTCTTTTCAGGCCTAAGAAATGGACAAGCAATCAAACTCCCTGGAGACAAGCTAACAAGTGCAATCAAAAAATTATACGAAAGTAAGCAGTTTAGCAACGTAGATGTTTATCTCGAAAAATTAGATAACAACACCGTATACCTTCAATTTTTTGTTCAAGAACTACCACAATTAAATACCGTAAAAATTAAAGGAGTAAAAAAAGGAAAAGCCAAAGAACTTTTAAAAGACGCTGAACTAAAGCAAGGTGCAATGGTCACAGACAATCTTGTTGTTACTTCACGAAATTATTTTACAAAAAAATATACTGATAAAGGGTTCCTAAAAACAAAAGTTAGTCTCAATGTAAAACAAGATACTACAGATATTAACACTGTTAACATGGCTATTTTTATTGACAAAGGAAAAAAAATTAAAATTAAGAACATCTTATTCAAAGGGAACAAAACGCTTTCTGCAATTCAGCTCAGAAAAGCAATGAAAAACACAAAACAGAAATTCATAGGACGTTTTTGGAAGGGCTCTAAATACATAGAAGAGGATTACCAAGAAGATTTAGAAAGTATTTTAGATAAATATAGTCGTTTAGGATTTAGAGACGCTCGTATTCTTAGCGAAAATATTACATGGAATGAAAACAATACAATAAATATCCATATTGATATAGAAGAAGGAAAACAGTATCGATTTGCTGAAATATTATTTGTTGGAAATAAAGAATACACAGACGAACAACTCCAAATGTATCTAAAGATTGTAAAGGGAGATGTATATAATGGAGCAGTGCTAAAAGAGAGAGTAAAAGGAGATGGGACTCCAACTTCACAAGATATTTCTACATTATATCAAGATAATGGGTTCTTATTTTCTTCTGTAAATGCAGTAGAAACAAAAGTAGAAAGTGACTCTATTACTGTAGAAATAAGAATTAGAGAAGATGAAAAAGCGCGTATAAAAAAAGTGATCGTTTCAGGTAATGACAAAACCAATGATCATGTCTTATTTAGAGAATTACGAGTAAAACCAGGGGATTTATTTAGTAGAAGTGCAATCATTCGATCTATTAGAGAAATTGGACAACTAGGCTTTTTTGACACCAATGTAACTCCAGATGTTGTGCCAGATTATCAAAATAAAACAGCAGATATCGAATTTAGTGTTGTAGAAAAAGGAGGAAGTCAAATAGAATTACAAGGTGGATATGGTGGGGGCTCTTTTATCGGAACTTTAGGCCTGTCTTTCAATAACTTTTCTATCAAAAACATTTTTAATAAAGAAGCCTACAAACCCCTTCCAATGGGTGATGGTCAAACTTTGTCTTTAAGAGCTCAAACCAGTAGGACTTTCAGCACCTATAGTTTTTCTTTTACAGAGCCATGGCTTGGAGGTAAGAAACCAAAATCATTATCATTTTCGATATATTCTTCTAATCAATATCAGTTAAACCAGCGAACATTCGATGTAGATAGGAGTAGAAGTCTAGGAATTATTGGAGCTTCTTTAGGATTGGGACAACGTTTAAAATGGCCTGATGATTATTTTCAACTTTCACAAACTATTGCTTACCAGAGTTTTAAATTACATGATTATGGATTTAGAGTAGGTGCTGCAATTTTAAATAACGGGACATTAAATAACCTTTCTTACAATGCGACAATTTCTAGAAACTCAGCAGGTCCAAGTTTAATTTTTCCAACCTATGGGTCAGAATTTTCATTCGGTGTCAAAGCAACATTTCCATATTCACTCGTGAATGGAAAAGACTATACAGAACCAACTGGTCTAACAAACGCAGAAAAAAATACATTTTTTGCGGATAAATATAAATGGTTAGAATATTATAAATTAATTGCCAAAGGAAAATGGTATACTTCTTTTACCGATAAATTGGTTTTGATGACCAATGCCGAATTTGGTTTTCTAGGTTTTTACAATTCCGAGGTAGGTCTGAGTCCTTTCGAAAGGTATTTTGTTGGGGGTGATGGTATTGCTCAATTTCAACTAGATGGTAGAGAAACTGTAGGTTTAAGAGGATATGAAAACAATCGATTATCTTCCATTGAAGGAGGGGCAATTTATAATAAATTTCAATTAGAAATACGATATTCGATTACAGATGCACCCTCTGCCTCAATTTATACCTTAGGATTTTTAGAGGCTGGTAACTCTTATGACAATTTTAACGTATATAATCCGTTTGAAGTAAAACGTTCAGCTGGTTTAGGGGTAAGAATATTCATGCCTGCATTTGGTTTATTAGGTATAGACTTTGCTCATGGTTTTGACCCTCTACCGGGCCAAAACGTAAAATCTGGCTGGCAAACGCATTTTATCATTGGAAGACAATTCTAAAAAAACTGTAAATTTGTAAAAAGTTATTTCGATGCGGTTTTTCTAAATATAAGTATACAAATGAAAAAAATAGTTTTATCAATCGTTCTTTGTGTGTGTGCGAACCTTTCTTGGTCGCAAAGAAGTCAAAAAATCGCATACATAGATATGGAGTATATTTTAGAAAATGTTCCAGAATATCTTGATGCACAAAATACTCTCAACGCAAAAATTTCAAAATGGCGAAAAAAATTAGATGATCAAGCCAGGCATATAGAAATTTTAAAAAGTGACCTAGCCAACGAAAAGGCAATCCTCACAAAAGATTTAATTGAAGAAAAAGAGCAAGAAATTGGTTTAAAGCAAATAGAATTAAGAAGACTTGAATCTTTATTCTTTGGACCAAAGGGAGATATGTTTTCTGTAAGAAAACAACTAGTAAAACCAATTCAAGATCAAGTTTTTAATGAAATTCAAGCGATCGCTAAAAGAAAAAAATATGACTTCGTTTTAGACAAATCTAGTGACTTGATTATGTTATATTCAAATAAAAAGTACGATATTAGCGACTTTGTTTTAGCTTCCATAAATCGTTCACGATTAATAGAAACAAAAAATGAAAAGAAAAGTAAGAAGAAGAAAAATAAAAAGAAGAATGCTCCTAAAAAACAGCTAACTGATAAACAAAAAGAAGTTATTACAAAAAAAGAGGCAGCAAAAGCAAAAAAAATTGAGAAGATAAAAGAAAAAAAGAAGCTTATTGAAGAAAAAAGAAAAGCTAAATTAGAACTTAGAAATGAAGCAAGAAAAAAATTAAGAGAAAGAAATGCTGAAAAAAAGAGATTAAAAAACAAAGAAAAAAATAATTAAATCAAAAATCAAAATCAAAAAATGAAAAATTTTAAAACGTTACTATTAATTGCCGTATTTACTCTGGGATTAAGTACAATTGCAAATGCTCAAAAAGTGGGTCACATAGATTTCGAAAAATTAGTAGCAGAAATGCCAGAAACTAAAACTCTAAAATTAGATATGGAAAAACTTGGTAAGACCTATCAAGATGAAATTCTAGGAATGGAGAAAGAACTTGAATCTACAAGAAAAAAATACATTGCTGAGTCTAACACACAGACTCAAGGAACGAATGATAAGAGAGCACAAGAGCTTCAAGCACAAAATGCAAAAGTTGAACAAGCAAGAAGATTTGCTTATCAAGACATGCAGAAAAAACAAAACGATGGATTACAACCAATCATCGAGAAAGCTCAAAAGGCAATTGATGAAGTAGCTGCAGCTAAAGGTGTATTATACGTTTTAGATGCATCTGTTGGAAAAGGTTTGCTCGTAAAGAAAGGACAAGATATATTTAATGCAGTAAAAGCTAAACTAGGTTTTTAAACCAATTTAAATAATAATATAATCTAAAACCTACTGAAATTCAGTAGGTTTTTTTATTTTTACGAAACATGGCAAAGCATTCTAAATTTCCTATTGGTATTTTTGATTCTGGTATAGGAGGAACTTCTATATGGAAAGAAATGAATACATTGTTACCCTGTGAAAATACAATTTATCTTTCTGATAGTAAAAACGCTCCTTACGGAGAAAAGAGTAAACAAACTATCATTGATTTAGCCATAAAAAATACAGAAATTTTACTAAATAGAAACTGTAAAATAATTATCGTTGCTTGCAATACGGCAACAACTAATGCCATTGATATTTTAAGAGAAAAGTATTCCATCCCTTTTATAGGAATTGAACCCGCTATAAAACCAGCTGCCTTAAAAACTAGAACCAATATCATTGGAATACTAGCCACAAAAGGAACTTTAAATAGCCAATTATTTGAACAAACGTCTAGCACCATTAATGAAAAAATTATAAGAAAAGAAATTATTGGAAAAGGTTTGGTAGCATTAATAGAAAGCGGAAAACTTGATTCTAAAGAAATGACGGCACTACTTTCATCTTATATCATTCCTTTGATAAAAGAAAATGTTGATTGCTTAGTTTTAGGCTGTACTCATTATCCATATCTGGTTCCTCAAATCAGAGAAATAGTAGGTAATAAAATTCAAATTATCGATTCTGGAGAAGCTGTTGCGAGACAGACAAAAGCAATTCTTCATAAAAATAATTTAATTAATACTTCTAGAGATAAAAGTGAACACATATTTTATATCAATAAAGATAAAAAAATCTTAGAGCTCATAATGCAGGGCTGTAAAACGAAAACAGAGATTAAAGAAAAAGACTTTTAAAAATTACCAAAAGAATTAATATTAGGGCAAGCAATTCCTCTTGATTTTTTTGTCCATAAATTTATCCCCACAGAAACTTGATGAAACCCCGAATTTGTTAGTACAATATCGTTCATTTGCTTTGAATAGGTGTAAGAAAACATAAAGTTACTATAATTGATCCCTATTACGGGAGAGACAAATTGCGAAGTATCTATTGGATTTGTATCAAAACTTCTTCTGTAAGAAATTGCAGCCCAAATTTGAGTTTGAGACAACGTCTTGTATGCTTTGAGGTTAAAATCAGCTATTTTCTGTCCCATACTTTGTTTAAATTGAACCATTATAGAGGGCTCTAACTGAATATAATTATCCTTTCCATAATAGTACCCTACAGAAAATATATAGTTCTTTAGATCAAGGGGTTCTTGAATATTCAAATTGTTTTTAGCGGTGAGTAATAAGTTTTTTACAGTAAAATAAGAAGAAAACCCTTCCCTGTGATAAGCGATACTAAAATCTGAGTTATAGTAACTTGTACTTTGTATGATAGAAGCAACATCATCATTTCCAAAACTTCTCTGATCAGATTGGTTTTGAACAAATGTAAATGACAAACCAAAAGAAAATTGTTCAAAAAAGTTTGCATTACTTAACGGTAAATGATAGGTGTAGGTTCCTTGAATCCCTTTTTGAGAATGATACCCATTTTTATCATTAAACAAGACAAAACCATAACCAGCATTAGATTGTTCATCAAATTTAGAATGAAAACTTAAGGTTTGTAAAGTAGGGGCATCGGGTATGCCCGCCCATTGCTGTCTTGCTGTCATTCGTAATTTACTTGAATTACCGATACCTGCAGCAGATGGATGAACTAAATAAACATTATCGGATAAATAATCCTGATAGATGGGCAATGTTGCTTGTGAATAGTTTTTCAAACAAAAAAAACATAAACTCAAGTAAAAAAATCGCACTAAGTGTAAATGCATTAAAATCAAATTATAATGTTTACCAAATATATTATTTTTATTAAAAAAATACTTGTAGAACTGAGAATTTATCATAGATTAAAAAAACAACTACCATAGAACTGTAAAATCCAACATTATAGTTATGAAATTTAAAAAATAGTAGTTGTGCGAATTTAACAAACTTCCTCCAACGAGGATATTAATCTTAAAATCTGATGCTTTCTCCCTCTTGTTAAAGGAATAATTGATTTATCTAACAATTCTAATCTTGAAATTGATACTGTTTTTATTTTTCTGATATTTACGATATAGGATCGATGTTGTCTAAAAAAGAAAAAAGGCAATCGAGTATAAAAACTCTTAATGGTAGAATAAACGACAATGACACCGTTTATCGTTACAATCTTAACATAGTCGCCAATAGATTTAACATAAAGTATGTTATCTGTATCTATAAGGTGATTTTTTTTTTCAGAATACACAAGTAATTTTGGGGTAAAATGATCTTTAACATTCATTAGTTTAAGAATTTTACTTTCTAATAATGTAAAATCGATATAATGAGAGTATTCAAAATTTAAGTATCCGGAAATAAACTCAATATTAGAGTGTTTTTCTTTTACAGAAGCTTCATCCATAATAGTCACTACATGTGCATTGTGAGACAATAATGAAGACAAGGCAAAAGGAAAAGTCCAACAAGAATTCTGTTTAAAAATTAATAAATCTATTCTCTTAGACTGATCATTTTTAGAATTGACAAAATCATTACAATTTTTAAAATGATCACAATGCTTATACCGCAAAAGGGTAACTAGATTCGATTCTAAATAAAAATCCTCATCCTTTGATAAATTGTAACAATAGAAATTCTCATCTATTACTACTACTGTTATTTTCTTTTTCATCTTTTTTATCTAAATTTAAAAAAAAAAAATGACTCTACATTTAGCTCAGAGAAAAAAACAGCGTTTTTTTCTTATTTTTTAGATAAAAACATCTTTATTAACGATAAATAAATATGCCTTAAAAGTGGTTCATAACAATAGAAAAACTTAAAAATTAGCATTACTCTATATTTAGAATCGAAGAAAATACATTGTAAGAGCCTTTATATAAAGAGAAGCTCTTGCCTCCCATTCTCTTTTGATAAAAACATTAAGGTTTTGTAAAAAAATATTTATCGTAAATACATTATTTTTTCAAAGAGTTTTAATGTAAAATAAAGAAAACTATAAAAAACAAAAGATATTCTTGATGATTGCGTAGCAATATGAAATTTACCCTAGAACTACCGAATATAATGTAAAAGAAAAATCCTTAACGTTCTATAAATAGATTGTTAAGGATTACTAAAGCGGTCTGGACGGGACTCGAACCCGCGACCTCCTGCGTGACAGGCAGGCATTCTAACCAGCTGAACTACCAAACCGTTGCTATTAGCGGATGCAAATATAACACAGATTTTTTCATTTGCAAATATATAACAGCAAATTTATGTATTTATTTTTCTACTGATCAAATAGGCTGTCAAAACTTCGTGATACCCCTTGTGAATGTCTACAGGCACATAATCAATTTTATATTGTAAACATTTATTTTTCAAATCTTTAAAGTATTTTCGAACTAATTCTTTATAAGAGTCTTGAATATTTTCTGCGTATACATTTATTTCTTCTGAAGTTTCAACATCAACAAATTTCTTTGGTGAAATGTCAAAATTGAAATTAAATTCTGTTTCTTCATCATAAGTATGAAATAAAACAACCTCGTGTTTATTGTATTTTAAATGTCTTAATGCTTCAAATAGCGCTTCATTGTCTTTTGTCGTTTGAAACATATCGGTAAAAATAAAAATTAAAGAACGTCTATGAATCTTTTTTGCAATTTCATGTAAGTATTTACAGGTATCTGTTGATGCTTTTGAACTAGCAACTAATAAAAGCTCTAATTGATGTAGTAACATTTTTCTATGACGGTCACTTGCTTTTTCAGGTGCATAATATTCATATGAATCTGAATATATACTTAAACCTACAGCATCACGCTGTCTTTTTAACATCTCCATCAAAGAAGCGGCTGCTACAGCAGAGAATCCAACTTTATTTAAATTATCTAATTGTTGATTTTTTGCAATAGGATAATGCATTGAAGCAGAATTATCGATGATAATATGGCACCGTAAGTTTGTTTCTTCTTCGTACTTCTTCGTATACAGTTTTTCGGTCTTTGCATATAGTTTCCAATCTATATGACGCGTACTTTCTCCTTTGTTATAAAGTTTGTGTTCAGAAAATTCTACAGAAAAACCATGAAACGGGCTTTTATGCAATCCTGTTATAAAACCTTCAACTACTTGTTTTGCAAGTAAGTCTAAGTTTTTTAATACCGAAGGTTGGACTTCTGAAAGAGATTTCATATCACTAACGAAAATAAAAAAAGGTCTGACATTAGCCAAACCTTTTCTCTTATATATTGAACGGCTTTTATTATTACATAGCAGCGTCTATTTTTCCTGTATACACATTTTTAGGGGCAACACCTACTTGTTTGTCTACTACCTCTCCATTTTTAAAAATTAAAACCGTAGGAATATTACGCACACCATATTTTGCTGCAAATTCTTGATTTGCATCTACATCTACTTTACCAACAATTGCTTTACCATCGTATTCCGTATGAATTTCATCAACGATTGGTCCTACCATTCTGCAAGGACCACACCAGGCTGCCCAAAAATCGACCAAAACTGGCTTGTCTGATTTTAATACTACTTCATCAAAATTTGCATCTGTTATTTCTAGTGCCATATATTATTTTTTAAATTGTTATTTTAAATTGAATACACAAAAGTAAACATTTTATTTGCTTTCTAGTTTTTAGAAAATTACTTTTAACTATGTGTGTATCAATTGTCCTTATGCGTTAAAATAATGCTTTGGCAATCGCTTTTATATTGTCACTTTTACCCATAGAATAATAGTGTAAAACAGGAACTCCGGCAGCTAATAATTCTTTAGACTGCTCAATAGCCCATTCAATTCCTACATTGCGAACTTCTTTATTTGTTTTACAACTCTCAATATCAGAAATTAATGATTCTGGTATATCGATTTTAAAAACCTGGGGCAATAATTGTAAATGACGTTCTACTGCAATCGGCTTAATTCCTGGTATGATAGGTATTTCTATTCCGATATCTCTTGCTGCTTGCACAAATTGAAAATACTTCTGATTATCAAAAAACATCTGAGTGACCACATAATCTGCTCCTGCATCTACTTTTTCTTTCAACCGTTTTAAATCAGATTGTAACGATGGAGACTCAATATGTTTTTCGGGATAACCAGCAACTCCAATACAAAAATCTGATTTGTTCGATGACTCAACAACATCGTGTAAATATTTTCCAGAATTTAAATTTTGAATTTGTCTTACCAAGTCTACGGCATAATGATTGCCTTCATGATTGGGTTCAAAATACTTTTGATGACTCATCGCATCTCCTCTCAACGCCATTACATTATCGATTCCTAAATATTGACAATCCACTAAAACATACTCTGTTTCCTCTTTGGTAAACCCTCCACACAACACATGAGGCACAGTATCTACGTCATATTTGTGCTTGATAGCCGCACAAATACCAACCGTTCCTGGACGCATTCTCGTTATTTTTCTGTCTAACAAGCCATTCTCTTTATGAATATAAACAAACTCCTCTCTTGAAGTTGTAACATCTATAAATGGGGGCTTAAACTCCATTAAAGGATTAATATTATCATACAACTCTTGAATATTATTTCCTTTTTTGGGAGGAATAACTTCGAAGGAAAATAATGTTTTCCCATTTGCTTTTTTAATATGCTCTGTAATTTTCATGTATCGTCAATTTAATTCAGGATCTTACTTATGTTTCTTGGCAGAAGATTTATTTTTCTTTTTCGTTATTTAAACTTCAGCAAGAACTGGATGCAACCATTTTCTTGCTTTCTCTTTTGTGATCGATTTTCTCCTTGAATAATCGGTAACTTGATCGTCTGTGATTTTACCCAACCCAAAATATTTTGCTTCTTTATTTGCAAAATAATATCCAGAGACAGCCGCTGCTGGCCACATCGCTAAACTTTCGGTTAACTTCACCCCTATCTGATTTTCAACATCTAATAGCTCCCAAATTGTTTCTTTTTCTAGATGGTCCGGACATGCTGGATAGCCTGGAGCAGGTCGAATTCCTTTATAATTTTCTTGTATTAAATCATCATTAGACAACGCTTCTCTTGAGGCATATCCCCAATGTTTTGTTCTAATTTGTTTGTGTAAGTATTCTGCAAAGGCTTCTGCAAATCTATCTGCAATTGCTTGCGCCATGATTCCATTATAATCGTCTTCTTTTGCTCGATACCTGTCTGCTAATTCTTGTGCGCCAAAAATAGCGACACAAAAAGCACCCATATAATCTGTTTTATTGGATGTTTTTGGAGCAATAAAATCTGACAATGCAAGGTTTGGTATTCCTTCACGTTTTTTTAATTGCTGTCGTAAAGTTCTAAAAACAGCAACTTCTTCTCCTTTCTTTTGAATAGAAATATCATCTTCATTAATCGTATTTGCCTCAAATAATCCAAAAATTGCTTTAGGTTTTAAAAGCTGTTTTGCAATAATCTCTTCAATCATTTGTTGCGCTTCTTCATACATTATCGAAGCTTGTTCACCTACTACTTCATCGGTTAAAATGGCTGGAAATTTTCCATGCAAATCCCAACTTCTAAAAAAAGGACTCCAATCTATAAAGGGAACTAACTCTTTCAAACTTAATTGTTCTAGAGTCTGAATTCCCAATTCTTTCGGCTTTATAATTTCTGAAGTTTTCCAATCTATTTTATATTTTCTCTTTCGTGCTTCTGTGATAGAAATATAGGCTTTTTCTTTTCCTCGTTTTAAAAACTTGGTTCTGAATTCATCGTACTCTTTTTTCAACTTCGCTACGTATGCATTGGACGTTTTTTTATTCAATAAATCTCCTACAACTGTTACAGCCCTAGAAGCATCATTCACATGAACTACCGCGTTTTTATATTGCGGATCTATCTTAACGGCAGTATGCGCTTTTGAGGTGGTTGCTCCTCCAATCAACAGAGGTAGATTGAAATTTTGACGTTCCATTTCTTTTGCTAAATAGACCATTTCGTCCAAAGAGGGAGTAATTAAACCACTCAAACCTATTGCGTCGACTTGTTCTCTTTTTGCCGCTTCAATTATTTTTTCTGGCGGAACCATGACTCCTAAATCTACAATTTCATAATTATTACACCCTAAAACAACACTCACTATATTTTTACCAATATCATGAACATCCCCTTTTACAGTCGCCATTAAAATCTTACCCAGAGCTTTTTGCTCTTCTCCTTTTTCTGCCTCTATAAACGGATTCAAATATCCTACCGCTTTTTTCATTACACGTGCAGATTTCACTACCTGAGGAAGAAACATTTTTCCTGCTCCAAATAAATCTCCAACGACATTCATTCCTATCATTAAATGACCTTCTATTACTTCAATAGGTTTTGTTGCTTCCAATCTTGCTTGTTCTACATCTTCGATAATAAAAGTATCTATTCCTTTTACCAGAGCATGTGTAATTGTTTCTTGTAATGGATTTTCTCTCCAAGATAAATCGACTGTTTTTTCTTTTTTTGAACCTTTTACGGTTTCCGCAAAATCCAATAGACGTTCAGTAGCATCTGCTCTCCTATCTAAAATTACATCCTCTACGTGCTCCAACAGATCTTTGGGAATATCATCATAAACCTCCAATAATGCAGGATTGACAATTCCCATATTCATTCCGTTTTGTATGGCATAATACAAGAAAACTGAATGCATTGCTTCGCGAACACCATTGTTTCCCCTAAAAGAAAAAGAAACATTGCTTACCCCTCCACTTACGGAAACATTTTCAAGATTTTCTCGCACCCATTTGGTTGCTTCAATAAAATCGACTGCATTTCTTCTGTGTTCATCCATTCCTGTTGCAACAGGAAATATATTTAAATCGAAAATGATATCCTCTGATGGAAAGCCTACTTTATTGACCAAAACATCATACGATCTTTTCGCTATTTCTATTCTACGTTCATAATTATCTGCTTGGCCAACTTCATCAAAAGCCATTACTATTACGGCAGCTCCATAGCGTTTGATTTGGGTCGCTTCCCAAATAAATTTTTCTTCTCCTTCTTTTAAAGAAATAGAATTGACAATACATTTTCCTTGTACAACTTGTAAACCAGCTTCTATGATTTCCCATTTAGAGCTGTCAATCATCATTGGAACTCTACATATATCTGGTTCAGCTGCAATTAAATTCAAGAAACGCACCATGGCTTCTTTTCCATCAATCAAACCATCATCCATATTGATGTCTACGATTTGCGCACCTCCATCTACTTGATGTCTGGCAATTTGGATTGCCTCATCAAAGTTTTCTTCTTTAATTAATCGTAAAAACTTTCGAGATCCAGCAACATTTGTTCGTTCTCCAATATTGATGAAATTGCTGTTTTCGTTCAAAACCAAGGGTTCTAAACCAGACAATTTCATGTATTTAGTTTGATATATCTTCATCTTCATTCCTCTAGAGTAGAGATTCTGAAATTAATTCATAATAAGCTCTTGGTTCGTAGGTTGCTGCTAATTTTGCAATAACACGAATGTGTTCTGGACCTGTACCACAACATCCTCCAACAATATTAATCAAGTTTTTCTTTAAGTATTCTTCAATTTGGATCCCCATTTCTTCTGGAGTTTCATCATATTCACCAAAAGCATTCGGCAAGCCTGCATTTGGGTGTGCAGAAACAGCAAAATTTGTTTTATTTGCAATGGCCTCCAAATGTGGCTGCAATAAATTAGCTCCCAAAGCGCAATTAAATCCAACAGATAATAATGGAATATGAGAAACAGAAATTAAAAATGCTTCTGCTGTTTGTCCAGATAATGTTCTACCTGAAGCATCTGTAATTGTTCCACTCAACATCACAGGGATGTCTATTTTTTTTTCCTCTTTTACTTGTTCAATAGCAAATAATGCCGCTTTTGCATTGAGAGTATCAAAAACGGTTTCTACCAATAAGATATCAACACCCCCGTCTATTAAAGCTTCTACTTGTTGCTTGTATGCAATTCTTAATTCATCAAAAGTAACAGCTCTATAGCCCGGGTCATTTACATCTGGAGACATGCTCGCTGTTCTATTGGTAGGTCCAATTGAACCTGCTACAAAACGTGGTTTACGGGGGTCTTTTGCTGTAAATTCATTCGCAACTTCTTTGGCTATTTTTGCAGATTGATAATTTAGTTCATAGACCAAATCTTCCATTTGATAATCTGCCATGGCAATGGTGGTTCCAGAAAAGGTATTGGTTTCTATGATATCTGCTCCTGCTTCAAAATATTTACTATGAATAGTTTGTATAGCCTCTGGCTGTGTGATGGACAATAAATCATTGTTTCCTTGAAGGGGAGTTGGATAGTCTTTAAAGCGCTCTCCTCTATAATCTTCTTCGGTAAACTTGTAGGCTTGTAACATGGTACCCATAGCACCGTCTAAAACTAAAATACGCTCTTGTAAAGCTTTGTATATATTTGACATATGTTTTTTTTCTATAATATGTCATCAGGAAAGGTGTTTTTTTCGCTGTTATCTGTCAGATAAAATCTGTAGAATGTAGCACCTTCTATTTCTTTTGAAGAAATGGGTTGCTAAGGTTTCAAAGGGTCTAATCCCTCTACCTTTCGTGATAACGTGTTAATATGTTTATGAACTACGCTACAAATAAAAGGATTATTTTTTTATTTGCAGAGAACTATTTTTAAAATCTATTCTTTTTCAAAAAGTGATGAGGACAAATATCGATCTCCACGATCACAAATAATTGCAACAACAACACCTTTCTCTATTTTTTCTGCTACTCTTACTGCAGTGGCAACAGAACCTCCACTACTCATCCCTGCAAAAATACCTTCTTCAGAAGCCAATCGCTGGGTCATTTGTTTGGCTTCTTCCTCACTAACTTCTATAACTTGATCTACTTTAGAGGGAGTGAAAATTGCAGGCATGTATTCTGAACTCCATTTTCGAATTCCAGGAATTTTAGCCCCTTCTCTGGGTTGTGCTCCAATGATTTTTATGTGTTCATTCTGCTCTTTTAAATAATCTGAAACTCCCATAATAGTCCCAGTAGTTCCCATTGCTGCAACAAAATGCGTCACTTCTCCTTCAGTATCTCTCCAAATTTCTGGTCCAGTAGTTTTATAATGAGCTTTGGAATTGTCTGTATTGTCAAACTGATTCAATCGGTAATATCCTTTTTGATACTTCAATTTCAAGGCATAATCTCTTGAGCCTTCCATCCCTAATTCTTGGGGTGTTAAGATTACTTCAGCACCATAAGAACGCATTGTTTTGATTCTTTCCTCTGTTGAATTTTCTGGTAAGACCAATACCATATTCACACCTAAAACCTTCGCCATCAAGGCCAATGCAATTCCTGTATTTCCACTAGTTGCCTCAACTAGTGTATCTCCCTTTCTGATGTTTTTTCTTCTAATTGCCTCTGAAATCATATTGTAAGCAGCTCTATCTTTCACACTTCCCCCGGGATTATTCCCTTCTAGTTTCAGCAACAGAGTAACTCCTTGTTTTTTTAAGATGTGTTGGGCTTCTACCAATGGTGTGTTTCCAACAAAATCTGTAATACTCCTTGTTTTCATGCTATTTTTTTTTAACTAAAATATTGTTTTCTAATTGCACTGTTACAATAGAATTTGCTTGAATAGATTCTGTAATACAAACATTCGCTCCAATTGTAGAATCTGCCCCTATAAGAACATCTCCTCCTAAAATGGTTGCATTTGCGTATATAATAACTCCATTTTCTATGGTTGGATGTCTTTTCGTGGAAGCTAAACTTTTTTTAACCTGAATACCTCCCAAAGTAACTCCTTGAAAAATTTGTACATAATCTTTGATGATTGTGGTCTCTCCAATCACAATCCCTGTTGCATGATCTATAAAAAAAGAACCTCCTATTTCTGCGCCTGGATGAATATCTGCGCCTGTTATACTGTGTGCAAATTCACTCATCATTCGCGGTAAAATGGGAACTCCTAATTTAAATAATTGATTACTCAAACGATGAACAGCAATGGCATAAAACCCAGGATATGCCAAATACACCTCCTCTAAACTTTTTGCAGCAGGATCATTTTTCTCGGCAGCAACAGCATCTAAATCTAATTTTTGTCTTGTAATGATAAAAGAATCTTCGAAATCATCCCATAGGTTATTCCCATTTTCAATGGACAACCTTTCTAAAATTTTTAAAAATTTCTCTCTTGTTTGCAAGCCACTTTGAGTAAAGTGATTTGCATCAAATAAATTATTAATTAATTGTTTCGTAAAAATTGCTACAGCATCTCTTAAACACATACGGTAGTTCTTAAACACCGTTTTTTCTGCGACCACTCTCATTTATCTCTTATATTTCGGGTGCTAGTTCAACTTCTAAACCTTCCATTTCAGGCGTCATTTGAATTTGACAACCCAATCTACTATTATTTTCTACATGAAAAGCTTCTGCCAACATCGCCTCTTCATCGTCTGTTATTTCGGGTAATTCATGATCAGACTTTACATAACATTGACATGATGCACACATTGCCATTCCTCCACAAACACCAATCGTTCCTTCCTCTGCTAACTCATAAGAACGAACCACCTCCATAAGGTTCATAGCCATATCAGTTGGTGCGACTACTTCGTGAACTTCTCCCTTTCTATCTATTATTTTGATATTGATGTCTTGCATCTGATTGCCTTTTATTAATATTTTTTGCAAAGTTACACAAACCTGCTAAAATCTCACTAGTGAATTGCTTTAACTACTGCTTTTGGCGCTTCTTTTCTAGTGCCATCAAAACCATCTACTCCTCCAACGGTAGTGTACTTCAT
>Ga0209716_1001575_pt1 | contig 16742 bp, 26 predicted proteins | sample COGITO_mtgs_1205_FD_184811 | JGI IMG/M metagenome (GOLD analysis project Ga0209716, IMG submission 184811) | Pelagic marine microbial communities from North Sea - COGITO_mtgs_120531 (SPAdes) (version 2) | ecosystem: Environmental > Aquatic > Marine > Epipelagic ...
AAAGAGAAATGAAAATAACAGTTGAACATTACGATGAAAAGGTTTCTATCGAAAGAGAAAACGATGACCTTGACTTTGATGAGTTTATGGAATTGGTAAGAAGGGTTGCTCGCGCCGCTGGGTATGCTGATGGAACAATAGATGAATGGTTTAATCGAGAGAAATGAAATACTGGTTTAAAAGAAAATACAGACAAGTCAAGAGAGTCTTAGATTTCTTGCCTATTATTTGGAGAGGATTTGATTTTGATTATAGATACGCAATTGAGTTATTTAAACATCAATTAATGCGTACTGAGAAGTATATGTCTTCTCCCAATGCAATGACGGTAAGCGCTAACAGTAGAGCTAGGAGAATTAAAACTGCTATTGAACTTCTTGATAAAGTTTACGATGAAGAATATGGTTGTGAATATCAAGAGCAGATGAAAAAGATCTACGGTGATAATGTATTGGATTATTGGTTTGAAGATACTGGTGATGATGATGGGAGTTCATTCTTAAAGTACGAATACGAGAAATGGAATAACCACGAGGAAGTTAAACAAACTAAGAGTCGGTTATTTAAACAATCTAAGGAAAAGCAAATTAGAGCAGAGAAATTAGTATGGGAATTTATATCTCATAACATCCGAGGATGGTGGGATTAAAATGAAAAGCAAACAGATGAGGCATATTATAATTGCAATTTTATTTAGCATAAATACATGGGCACAAGATTGTTCGCCATACCACAAAGTTACAAATTGGGAAGCTAATGATGATGTTGAATTTACAGTAGCATGGGTTAGTTGCTTCCATGCATCTGGTATGGCTTTTTCAACAGATTGGAATAATATGTCTCTTGGTTTTCATCTTATGGGTGAAGGGCATAAAAATGCGGCATATACCTTTTTCAGTTATCAATATCAACCTATTAAAAGAGTTAAGCTATTTGCAGGTCCTCTGTATAGAATAAATAATGATAGTGGTTTTATGCTTGCACAATATGGGGGAGACATTAAATTATATAAATCTATTTGGGTTACAAGTAGAATATTACAAATTAATAGAAATTTAAATTATCTTAACGCCGGTGTTAAGTTAGCTATATAAAAAAAATGACAGCAAAGGAGTGGTTAGATAAAAATGAATGGCCAAATAAAAATATAGATAGTGATGCATTTTCTCATTATACAACAATGAGTAAGATCATGGAACAATATGCCAGAGAATATCATGTAAAAAAACTAGAAGAATCTAGAAAAAAAGAAGAAACACAATTTAAACAATATTTATGAAAAAACTAGAAAGAATGCAGAACTTGATTGTAGTAGGTCATCCAGATCAAGAATCTTTCTGTTACAACGGTATTTTTAAAACAATTCAGAAAACTCTATTAGATAGCGATTATCTAAACGAGGTGCAAGTAATAGATCTATATAGAGATGATTTCTCTAGACCGAGAGTAGATCTTATTAAAAGATATCAAGAATTAGTAACTTGGGCAGACAGAATCTATTTTGTATCTCCAGTATGGTGGTTTAGATTAACACCGAGAACAGAAATCTTTTTTGATGAAGTATTTACTCCAGGATTTGCATATAAGTTTGTGCCAGTGATTGGACCATATGCATATCCAAAACCATTCTTAAATGATAAAAAGGTAAGAACATATATCACACATGGGGCACCTTCATTGCCAGTAAAAACACTTTATTTAAATTCAGTTAAATTGCGTTTAGTAATGGGTGTATTTACATTTGTATTTGGTTGGAACATTTCGAGATGGTTAAAAACCAAACAATTTTGGTCAGTACCGTTTGCAAGTGACAAAAAACGAGCAAAGTATTTAGAAATAGTTAAACGGGATGTTCTTAAAGATTTGAAGAAACATCAAATTGAAACAATATCAAATTAGAGTATATAATACTTAAACAATAATTATGACTATAGAAGTTTGGATTCAAGAGGAATCAATTGAAAATCTAATTAAGATTAGTGATGAACTTTATAATGGAGATGCAGATGAAAGATTTGAAGATTCTGTAGTATTCACCAAAGTTCTTACATTAGAAGGTCAAGTAGCAATTCACATGTCACTTGATACATATATTAGACTTACAGATAATGAGTTATTAACAGAATGGGAAATATATTAACATTAAAATATGGATTTTAAAGAAGAAATTAAAACAGGAAGAGTATTAGTAGATTTTTGGGCTGCATGGTGTGGACCGTGTAAAATGCTTATTAAAACATTAGACAAATACTCAGAAGAAGTTAGTGAAGTTAAAGTACTAAAAATTAACGTAGATGAAGAATTAGATATTGCTGCAGAATATGGCATTAGATCAATACCTACATTATTGTACTTTGAAGACGGAGAACTTGTAGAAAGACAATCAGGCAATGTTCCACTAGCAGCTATAAAAGAATTAACAAAAATAAACTAATATGTGGAATTGGATCAAAAATACCTTTGTATATTGGGTAGAATTAGCTAGAGATATTAGAATTTGGTGGATCTTTCGCAAAACTGCAAAACAAAATCAAGACCAATTAAATAAAGACTTTCAATTAAGAGTTGATTGGTTAGGTAGAATCTATGGTGTAGTTAATTTACCAGAAGAGGTTCAAACTGCATCTGGTGAAATTCAACAAGCGTTTGTTCTTAATAAGATTTCAGGTTTTGGAAACTATATGTTACAAATAGGTTTGGCAGATATGGTTTATCCACAAATCCAAAAGATATCACCAACGGCTTACTTAATAATTTTATGGCCAGTATTTGATGATTTGTCTCTGCTACCTATTATTGGTAATATTATTAGATCTACATTTGTAGGTTTTATCATTTTTATTACGACCAAATTTATTATTAATAATGCACATGTATGGAGCGCTTTATGGGATAAGTTTGTTATATTCTTAACACAATAGAATTTGAAAACAGAAGAAGTATCAATAAACAGAGTCCATGAAGACGGACTTAGGTTTTATCAAGTAACTGAAGGTGACAAAGTAATAGCTAAGTTGCCTTCAGTTACTACTATCTTGGGTAACACCAAAGATATGTCAGGTTTAGAGAAATGGAAAAAAAGAGTAGGTGAAGCTGAGGCTAAACGCATATCTGAACTTTCAATGAACAGAGGAACTATTATGCACAGGCTCATAGAACTGTATAAGAGCACTTCTGGGTCAGCCACTGAAAGACTAAAGATTCTTAAAGATTTAGCAAAAGAAGATGAGGAGATTAACCAATTCAGCGAAGAAGACAATGGACCACTTTATTTAGAAGAAGCATGGAAATTCTTTTATAAATTCTATTTTAATAGTTCTGATTATTTCGATAGAGTTGTTGAAGTATTAGAAGCAGAAACATTCTTATGGACGGTAAAAGGTGGAGGATGGGCTGGAACAGTAGATAATATTTCTAAAATGATTGATGATAAAGTTGTTATTATTGATTATAAAAACAGTAGAAGGCCAAAAAGAGAAGATTGGATTCAAGATTATTTCATACAATGTGGTGCATACTTTATTGCATATTGGGATATGACAGGAATTAAAGCAGATGGTGGAGAAATATGGATTGCAAACGAAGAAGATAACATACCACAATGTTTCACATTAACACAATCAGATTTAGAATTTTATTCTAAGCAATTTATAAGAAGAAGAAAAACATTTAAAGAATTAAAAGGTATATGAAAAAGAACAAACAATTTTTATATGATTACCTAAATGCTTATGCTCCAGTAGCACAAGAAACTGAAGGCCAAAAAATATGGACTGATTACATTAAGCCATTTTCTGATTTTTTGTATACAGATGCATATGGAACTTCATATGGAGTTAGAAAATCTAAAACCAAATTTAATACTCAGTTTCCAAAGGTAGTAATTGAAGCACATTGTGATGAAATAGCTTGGATTATTACAAATATTGAAGAAGATGGAATGATTAGAGTTAGAAAACATGGAGGATCAGATAATATGATTGCACCTTCTAAGGCAGTTACTATTCATACACACGATGGAGAACAAGTTAAAGGTGTTTTCGGTTGGCCGGCAATTCACACAAGAGTTAAAAGAAAAGATTTAGGTTATGCAGATCACGAATTATGGGTAGACACTGGATTAGATAGTTTAGAAAAAGTAAATGAAGCTGGTGTTGAAGTAGGATGCTTAATTACATTTGATGATCAATTACAAGAAATGGGTGATTATTATGTAGGTAGAGCATTAGATAATAAAATAGGAGGTTATATTATAGCAGAGGTTCTTAGAAAAATACACAAAGAAGGAGTAGATTTGCCATTTGATCTATATGTAGTTAATTCAGTACAAGAAGAAGTTGGATTATTTGGAGCTAAAAAAATTGCAAAAGAATTACAAGCAGATTTAGCGTTAGTCACAGACGTTTGCCATAATACTGCAACACCAAAAATGGATAATGCAAAACACGGGCCAGTTGAGGGCGGTAAAGGACCATCATTAGAATATGCATCTCAAAATCATAGAGGTATTTTAAACATGATTAAGAAAGTTGCAGAGAACAATAATATTCCACTTCAACACCATGTTGGCAGTTATGGAAATGACACCGTTGCGTTCTTTTTAGAGAATACACCAACCGCTATTTTAGGCATGCCACTTAAATATATGCACTCAACTGTAGAGATGGCACACAAGAAGGATGTTAAGAATTGCATTGATTTATACGTTCATTTTCTTAAAAACTTGACACCTGAAAAAATAAATAAGATAAATAATAAGATAGATAATTAAAATACATACATTATGAGCAAATTTAATACATTTTTAGCAGATCATGGTACAAAGATAGTAATTGCACTTCTAGTGCTTACTTATTTCAAATCATGTGGAATTGATTCTGACGTTGAAAAAATCAAAAAAGATTTAAGAATAACCAATGCGGAAGTTGATTCTTTAACAAATAGATTAGAAACAAAAATCATTTCTGAACAAGATATGATTAGATTAATTAAAGAAGTTCCGGCTTGGAAAACTCTAAGAATTGAAGAGATATCAGACAAGGAAAGAATTTCAATTAATGCACTAGAAGAAAAAGAAGACTAAAATGACATCTGAGGATAAATCACAAAATTATAATTCTGATATTGAGAGAATGTCTGAAAAATTAAATGTTCAACCTCCTCAACCTATTGAAACACCAAAAGAAGAGACTGCTTCACAGCTAAGTCAGATTCTTTCAGGGTGGGGTAATAGAGTTAAGGATGCGTTTGGTATGTTAGATGACGAAACTAAAGCAATGAGCGAAGCTAGATTAAAACATTGTGATGGATGTTATATGAGAACTAATAATACATGTGATCCAAGAAAGTCTATGAAAAATAACATTACAGGTGAAGTAGTAACAGGGTGTGGATGCAATATTTCTGCAAAATCAATGTCACGTATGTCTAGATGTCCTTTAGATAAATGGGACAAAATTGAACCCAAAATTTGGAAAAAACAATAATATTATGAAAGATAAATTAGTAAAACGGTTTGTAATAGGAACTTTCGTATCTTTATACGCCTTAGTTTCTGTTATATCAACAATACACGTAATAGATTTCTTTGAATTATCAAATCCATATTGGTTAGCGGTAACTTTAGCAATTGGTTTTGAAATAGGTGCAGCAGCATCTTTAGCATCTTTAGTTATTTTAAAGAAAATGAATAAAACTATTGTATGGTCCTTATTCATAGCAATTACTTTAATGCAAATGCAAGGTAACATGTATTATGCATTTATTAATTTAGAAAATTTTACAGGATGGTCAGAATTATTTGATTTAATAGAAGAGGATCTTATTGACCAAAAAAGAATTTTAGCATTTGTATCAGGTGCTATTTTACCACTTATTGCTTTAGGATTTATTAAATCTTTAGTAGACTATATAAAACCAGAAGAAGAGGATGAGATTATATCAGAAGGTATTTTAGGAGATCTGAATAAAGAAGAAGATGTAACAGGATTTGATACTGTACCTTCTGAAGAATTCTTTGAAGATATTCTTGATAAATCAACTGATAATACAATGACAAGTGTCGATGTAGATGAAGAACTTGAAGCATGGAAAGAAATTTCGGATGAATTATCTGAATATGATGCATATGTAGATCGCCACGAGCCAGGTAGTTGGTTAAAGAATGAGCCAAACACAGATATTGAAGAAGAAATAGACCCAGAAGAAGAATGGGACGAAGACCATGCACTTGATATGGTTATGAATGATATGGTAAAGGATATGGATCTTGAGGATTTTGAAGAAGATTTAGATCATCAAGAAGAACTTGATAACACATCAGAAGAAGGTTCTATACAATTTCAAGAACCTAATCCAACATCAGTTGGTGCTATAGTTCAAAAAATAGAAACACCACATTTACCGACAAATGAAGAATTAAAATCTAAAACTCAGGACGAACTTTGGAATGAAGCAATGGCTAAAAAAGCCAAAAAAGAGATGGAAGATTTTATAAAAAATAAGAATGCAAATAAGTAGATTAAAGATTAACATAGAAGACGTTTACATTTCTAAGCCTTTAGAAAAAGAAACGTATATAAAAGTTATGTCTGAAAATCCAAATACAATTCATTCTCTATATCTAATAGCAAATGAATTAAAAGCAATGCATTACTTTCTTTCTTTAGATGATCATCCAGATCATATAATTTCTGCATATATACAAGTTCATCATGGATATTGTAATAAAGCTCGACAACAAATAGGTGCTATTAAAAGCATGTCTCACAAATTAAAAATAAGACCATATTATGTTATCAGATATAAAATTACTGATAAAAAAACTATGAAAGAGACATTTTCTTTTAGACATAAGAGCACTAGTAAAAATGAAATATATAAATTAATTAAAGTATTTCATGATAAAACAGAAGAATTATGCAAAGTAAATACGTTTTAAAAATAGGCCAAAGTGGAGATTTAGTTAGAATTCTTCAAGAACTTTTAGATTTAAAACCCGATGGTGTTTTTGGAAATAAAACTAAAACAAAAGTAATTGAGTTTCAAAAACAAAATAAACTGACAGCCGATGGAATTGTTGGACCAATAACATGGATGAAATTAGAATACAATCCACTTGAGTTAGAAGCGGATACTGATTTAACAACCGGTGCAACTTGGATTCAACAATATAATTTACCCAAAGGTGAATACGTTTCACAGAAAACACATAAAGAATGGATATTCCTACATCACACTGCTGGAAGACATAATCCTGAATCGGTAATAGATCAATGGTCAAATGATCAACGAGGTAGAGTAGGAACACATTATGTGATTGGAGGAATTGCTTCCGATAAAGATACTAATAATTTAACAGAAGAAGATTCTAAATGGGATGGTAAAATATTACAAGCAATTAAAGATGAATATTGGGGATATCATTTAGGAGCTGTTAAATCTTCTAAAATGCACAAAGGAAGTATTAGTATAGAAATATGTTCAGCTGGATATTTAACAGAAAAGAATGGTAAGTTTTATACATGGTATGGTGCAGAAGTACATGAATCCCAAGTCTGTAGATTAGACACAGAATACAAAGGACATAGATATTATCATAAATATTCTAACGCACAAATAGAAGCTACTAAAGCACTTTTATTATTACTTTCAGATAAACATGGAATTGATATTAATAAAGGTATAAAAGAAATGCTAATGAAAAGTGTTGGACAGTATGATAGACAAGCGGTATCATATTTAGTTAATGGAAATTCAAATGTTTTTGATTATAGAGAAGACTTGAGCTCTGGTAAAACAAAAGGTATATTAACACACGGTCAAGTTAGAAAGGATAAATCAGATGTTTTTCCACAAAGAGAATTGATGGCTATGTTGCTTAATTTGTAATTGAAACAAATAAGTGATAAAATCATATAACTAGTAAATAATCACAATATGCAAAAAGTAAAAGATACTGAGGTAGAACAACCACAGACTTCACCATTTGAAGAGGTGAAAACAATGACAGACACACAAGCACTTAATATTTTAATACAAGCCGCAAATGCTGCACAAGGAGCAGGAGCATTAAGTGTTAGAGATTCAGTATTTGTGGCTGCAGCTGCAGAATTATTAACCAAACCATTCGGTCAAAACAAAAATAAATGAAAATAGAAGTATCTAACGGAGAAATAATCGACAAGTATACAATCTTAGAGATTAAACTAGAACAAATTAAAGAACCATCAAAATTAGTTAACGTACAAAACGAATTTGATTCTTTGAAACCAATTGTAGACCAGATCTATAACGAAACACATGCACAAGAAGTGTTAGCAGAATTGAAACTAGATTTGCTTAATATTAATAAAACACTTTGGAACATTGAAGATATAATTAGAGATCACGAACGTGAAGATAGATTTGATTCTGATTTTATAGAATTAGCAAGATCTGTTTATTATACCAATGATGAGAGAGCAGAAGTAAAAAAGCAAATCAATGAATTAACTGGTTCAGCGTTAGTAGAAGAAAAGTCTTATCAAGAATATAACTAGCTTATGTCAAAACAAGTTGCAATATGTATTGACACACCAGCGTTAGGTGATACTTTAGCTGCAATTCCTACTCTTAGGAAATTGTCAAAGGCATATGAGTCGCAACTTATAGTTTTCTCTAGTAAACCATTTTTATTTGAAAATCATCCACTAGTTTCTAAAGCACTAAAATTAGATGATCCTCTTAGAGAAGATCCATCAATTAAAGTATATCGTACATTTATGCCAATTGTGGGTAAAGCATATGATTTAAGAGGAGAGAAAGTAGAATTTAGATCATCAAACACAGACATTAGACAATTCCATGCCATATCTTTAGGGTTTAGTTTAACTCAAGAAGAAATGGAAATGGATTTGTATATTGAAAGAGAAAGAGAATTGGGACATGAAGATTATGTTATAATTCACCCCACACATACTTGGCCAACTAGAACATGGGATCAACATAAATGGCAAGAATTAGTTGATAGATTAAATTCAAAGGGAATTCCTGTTGTTGCAGTAGGAAGAGATTCAAAAGAAGTAGGAACATTTTCAGTAGATAAACCAGTAATGGATTTAAATATTAATTTAGGTGTTAATCTACTTAATGATCCTACTAATGATCCAGCAGAATTAAGATGGATGATGAATAACAAAGCTCGAGCTATAATTACAATGGATTCGGGTTTACTTCACATTGCAGGAACAACTGATGTTAATATTATTCAATTAGGTAGTTCTATAGATCCTAAATTAAGAGCACCATATAGAAAGGGTACACAAGATTATAAATATAAATATATTGCAGGTGGATGTGATATATTTTGTTCTAGTAATATGAAATATAATGTTAAGGAACATAATACTATTCAAGCCATCCCGCCTCAAATTTATTGTTTAGAAAATAAGCCTACATTTGAATGTCATCCATCAGTAGATAAAACATATGAAGCTGTTTTAGATTTATATGATGATCTACCAATAAATCAAAAAACAAAAAGCATGGAAACTAAAAAGAAACTATTATTCTTAGCACCGCATTTAAGCACAGGTGGAATGCCACAGTTTGTGTTAAAAAGAGTAGAAGCGATGCTCGATGTTTCAGAATATGAGGTTCACTTAATAGAGTATACACAATATAGTAATATCTATAATGTACAAAGAGATCAATTAATAGAAAAACTAGGCAATAACTTTCATACTATTGGATTCTTACAATCCATAGATATTACATTCAGAGGTAAAAAACTAATGGATAAAATATCTGAAATAGATCCAGATATTATTCATATAGATGAGTGTCCAGAATCTTTCGATAGTTTTAATAAATTAGATCAATCTGCAATGGATTGGTTATACAATAAAAAATGGAAAGTAGTAGAAACTTGTCACAACATTTGGTTTAATCCAGACAATAAAATAAATGATCCAGATATGTACGCTCTATGTACACCGTATCATTTAGAGACATTCGCAAATAGAAATGGTTTAAAACCAGTTATTGAATATCCTATTATCGATACCAAACCCTCAACTTTAGAAAGAGCAAAAGCACGAGGTCAGCTAGGATTATCAATAGACAAGAAACATATTTTAAATGTAGGTTTATGGACTTCTGGTAAAAACCAAAAAGAAGGTGTTGATATTGCTAGAGTTGTAGAGGCACAATGTCCAGGAGAATTTGAATTCCACTTCGTAGGTAATCAAGCTGAAAACTTTGAGAAATATTGGGGACCAATTATGGAAAATCTACCAAGTAATGTCAAAGTTTGGGGTGAACAATCGAACGTAGAGACATTTATGAGTGCATGTGACGCATTTATGTTTAACTCGACATGGGAGTGTAGTCCATTAGCATTGCGTGAAGCAATTGGGAGTGGATTAATTACATTCTCTAGGGACTTAGAACAATATAAGGACATGTTTACACCTTACATAGTTCCATTCTCTAACGACCTCCATGAAAATGTTGATCAATTAATCAAAACACTCAAATCATCAAAGGATCAAGGAAAAAATATCCCAGATCATGATCTAGAACGCTTCAAACAACAACATATAGAGTGGTACCAAACCTGTTTAAATACCCCGAGAGCCAAAGCACAGGCCAAAAAGCCTCGATGGAGATTAGAGTACATTGATGGCCCGCGATTAACCTGTGAAGAAGTAGGGGACGAGCCACTGAGAGCCGAATTCTGGGACGGAAAGGATCTGATATACAGTGTAGACAACATGCAACGTGGCCATTGGTATCAGCCATCAAGACACTGGTGGACAGAGTGGACTGTTAAGATTCTGACTAACGATCGACTGGTTTACAAAGAGACTCTAACACTTGAAGACCGAGAACTGACCATAGAAATGGCGAGCTCATCACTCGGAGACACCATATCGTTTATGGGACAGTTACACGCAGTGATGTATACACACAAGCCAACACGATTATATGTGAAGACACACAAACCCTGGCTGTTTGATCATGCATGGTACTTAGAAAGAGGCGTTGAATTCTTGGACTGGTCAGAGCCAACGAGGGGTGCACTAATGACAATTGGAGTCTTTTATACCATGGAAGAGCCATGGAAAAGACACGAGCATAAATACGATTGGAGAACTATAAGTCTGGGTAAAATCGCCGCTGATAGAATTGGGGTTGAGTATCAAGAACAAAGACCTAAACTGGCACCTGAATTCTTAAAGAAGACCTCAAAGGGCGCGCGAACTCCAAGTTTAGTTATAGCGACTCAATCAACAGCACAAGCCAAGTACTGGAATAATCCAAATGGATGGCAAGAGGTTATAGATTGGGCAAATCAAAATAATATTCTCGTTTCCCATGCTTCAAGTGAAGGAAGTGAATTGACTGGCATTAAACAGCTACCAGAATCTTTAGTAGAAGTTGCTAAAGCAATTAATGACGCGGACATGTTTATTGGAATTTCCTCTGGCTTGTCTTGGTTTGCTTGGGCACTTGGAACTAAAACATGTATTATAAGTGGCTTTACAGATCCTTATGTGGAATTTAAAGATGCTATTTATATTAACAACCATCAAGTATGTCACGGTTGTTGGGGATGGGATACATTTGATAAAGGTGATTGGAATTGGTGTCCAGCATGGAAAGGAACTCAAAGACAATTTGAGTGTACAAAAAGAATTGGATCAGATAGAGTAATAGATGTAATAAATAATCATTTACATGGAAAAGAAACAACAAATGAATAAAAAAGCAATAGTAACAGGAGGTGCTGGATTTATTGGTACACATTTAGTAAAACGACTTCTAAGTCTAGGATGGGAAGTAACTGTAATAGATAATTTTAGTACAGGTGATCTAGATAATATTAAAGATCTGGGTTGTAAGTTTATAGAAGAGCATATACATAATCCGATTATTCAAACATGGGAAATACCACATGATGCATTATTTCATCTTGCGGCTCCTGTTTCTGTTGAAGAAAGTTTGAGTAATCCTAGTAAATATTATGAAGAAATTGTTGGAGGCACAACTAATATGGTTGAGTGGTCTTTAAAACAAGGCAATAAAAATATTATTATCGCATCTACTGCTGCAATTTATGGAGACTCAGATGATTTGCCATATAAAGAATCTGGAGCAATTAATCCTATTAGCCCATATGCGAGAGCAAAAAGAATGACTGAATTACTGTTAGAAGATGAATTTAAAACTAATCCATTTAAAGGCACAGCATTAAGATTCTTTAATGTTTATGGAGAAGGTCAAAGAAATGAAGGTGGTTATTTAAGTGCAGTTCCTATTTTCTTAAATCAATTTGAATCTTTTAAACCAATTACTGTTACCGGTGATGGTCAACAAACCAGAGATTGGGTTTATGTTGGTGATGTGGTTTCTGCATGTATTGATGCTTATAACAACACTGATAAAGACGAGATTAAGATAATGAATGTTGCATCAGGTCAAGAAACTAGTGTAATGGATTTAGCTGAAGCTTTTGGTGGAATTATTACACACATAGAAGAAAGATTAGAACCTAAAAGATCAGTGGCAGATATTAGTAAAATAAAAAAGATATTAAATTGGAAACCCGAAACCAACTTACTATCTTGGGTAAAACAAATAAAATAATGAACTACAAGATTTTTTTTATTGCAGCATTTGTTGCATTTAGCACATTAATTAGTGCACAAGAAGACGAATTAAATATTATAGATGTAAAAACAGATATCTATGAAATTACATATTCACAAACATATCAACAACCGCTAATAGTAAAATATACCGTTATTTGTGATGCAACAGCACCATCATATCCTAGACATGGCATAAGCTTTATAAAAGTAGAAGGTATTAAAACATCATCATCTTCAGATTATAGTGATAATGTATGGGATAAAGGGCACATGGCGCCAGCAAATACTTTCTCATGTAAAGAGGAATGGTTAGAAACTACATTTACTTATGTTAATTGTGCATTACAACATCAGAATTTAAATAGAGGTGCATGGGCTGCATTAGAAGGATTTGAAAGAGATTTAGCAGCAATATATGACGACATCGAAGTTGATATTATGATTTACTTTTCAGAAGAATGGACTACTAATTCAGATCCAGCAAGAATACCTTCTAATTTTATTAAGACTCTATCTTGGGTAGAAGATGGTGGAAAACACAGATCAATATCCTTTGATTTTCCAAATGAAAATACTAAAGGTAAATCATTTTGGTCATTTAAATTAATTGACTAATATGTAGTAATGAAAAAACTATGGAGACATTGGGCTAGGGCTCTCGGTGAAAAAGTAGGAGAAACAAATAAAGATGCTGATAATGTAGCTATTTTTAGAACAATAATTATATTACAAGCTATAATAGCTAACGCCTTTATCGTTTGGAATATATTAAAACGATGGAATGAATAATATGAAAAAAAACGATTGGAACACAAATGATTGGCAAGGTAGATCAAGAAAACAAGTTGAAACTAGTGAGACCTTAGCAGGTATCTCAATGATAGCAGTTATTGCTACGGTTATTGGCTTAATAATCTATAATGCAATCACACAAGGAATATAATGTGTAAACTGATTATCAAGTGTAGTCGGTGCGAAGAAAAGTTCTGTACTGGCTTAGAGTATAGATGGCATTATGATAAACATCTTGATGAATGGTGGGCAGCTGAAAATAAACAGCAATACATAATAGAAACAACAACAATAGGACATGAAAAAACTACTAATAGCTTTTGGCAATCTATTCGACGTAGGTTGGTGGGCAAATAAAATTAACACTAAATTAGGTGTTTATGAATGGGCTAAAAAGTCTAGATTTCGTAAATGGCAAGAGGGATTAACAGGGTGGAAATTCTGGGCATGGCAAATAATCGGTGGTTTAACATTTGTAATCATCATGGAATTTATATTAAATAAAATAGGCATGACTATGCTACCATGGAGATAATGAAAAAAGGAGTAATTTGCGGTAACTTTGATGTAATGCACCCTGGATATATTAAAATGTTCAAAGAGTGTGCGGCTAATTGTGATTGTTTAATAGTTTTATTACATACTGATCCATCAATTGAAAGACCACATAAACTGAAGCCAATATTATCTATAGAAGAAAGAACAGAAATGTTATTAGAGTTAAAATCAGTTTGTGGTGTACATATTTATACATACGAAGCACAGTTGTTAGATCTACTTAAAATGGGTGAATTTAATGTAAGATTCCTAGGAGATGATTATATTGATAAACCATTTACGGGCGATAATTTAAATATACCAATTCATTATTTAAATAGAGATCATGGTTGGTCTACAACAAAATTCAAGAAACTTATATCTAAAACAGTTTAATCACACTCTCCATAGTTTGATAAAAAAGTAAGTAAATCTTCTGCTCCTACAATTCCATCTCCATCAAAATCACCTTCACATTCTGTTTGAACACAAGATGCATAGTTAGGATGTTCTGTTAATAAAGGAAATACATATCCATCTCCGTTTAAAACAAAAGCAGTTCCTATATCTGCACAAAAGATTATGGTATATCCACCAGCTGGAAGACCAAAGTAATGATTACTCCCATCACAATCTTGATATTGGAAGTTGGTCCATTTTTCAGCACCAACTGAAGTAAAGACATGTTGATTACATTGTGCTACTGTATAAAATGGTAAAAGAAATAATAGGGAAATAAGCAATGATTTCATGTTATCTAAATATTGTTATATGTCCGTGTCTTTGAAAGATTTCGGTTGAGTTTAACTTTCTTGCGTAGAATGTATATGTATAAACACCGTCAGATGCATAATGATCTCCTCCATTTACACTTCCATCCCAATAAGGATATGAATCGTAATTATCACCCATTCCAGAATAGATCATACCTCCCCATCGATTAAATATTTTAAATTCTACATCGACCCAACAATCTAAATCATAAATCATTTGCCATGTATCGTTTAAGCCATCTCCATTTGGAGTAAATGTATTTGGAAGATAAACTGAAGTCCAATCTGGGCAAGTCAAGCCAGGATCATCAACACACTCTAATCCAGTTTCACAATCAATAGTAATATACTCATAAATAGTATCAGTTAAAAATTCATATACAATAACCTCAACAGTGTCAACTGATGTAATATAAAGAGTATCTGTAACATATTCTGTAATGTATTCAACTTCATAAATAGTGTCAGTGATAAAGACTTCAACGTAAACCTCGACATCAACATATAATGTATCGATGGTTTCTACATAAATAGTATCGGTAATAAAATTGTCTACATATTCAATTATGGTATCATTAGGTAATTCAACGTAAATAGTATCGGTAATAAAATTGTCTACATATTCAATTATGGTATCTGGTTCACATTCAATTGGACATGCTTCCCATTCGTCAGGGTAATATACGGTTGTGTTATTATTACCAGTAACTATTTCATCATTAACGCTATCTACGGAAATTACGAAGAAACCACCTGGAACGCCAGTAAATTCAAAGAATTGTGTGGTAAATAGTTGGCCCTCTCCTGGTGGAATTTCATAATTACCAAATAGATCACTATCAAAACATTGATAATAATCTTCATTCCATATTTCAATACAGTAATCGGTAACTGGTTCTTCACCTATATTAACTACAAGATATTCTATATTATAGACTGGTAGATCTCCAATACAACCTGTTTGGATTTCAATATTAGTTACAATAGCATCTGGTGCAGGTGGAGGAGGGCATTGCAATGTACTATTATTCCAAACATTAAAATCTGGATAATTTTGAGTTTGATTTGCTATATTTGGATTAACTGCCCAACCTCCATCTGCAACCTCAGACGTTTGAGACAGGTTAATTTGCCAAATGACTAGTTCTGCACATTCTTCATTATTTGCTAAAATCTCTGCCCAACAATCGTTATTATTCTCCCAAAAATCATAGATGTTAGTATTCCATGTATCTCCTGTTTCTAAAACAGCATTACCAAAAAAGCTTTTATTTTTAAAAGTCCAACCGGGATGATTATTACCACTAACGCAATCAGTCCATTGGTAATCAATATCTTCTAAGTGCAATCCTAAAACAATATGACTTACAGTCTCATTATTTTGAATAGCACCATTTGAAGAGGCTTCGCAGGTAGTTTCTATGTTTGTAAAGTCATTACAACCGCAGTTTTCTGAGTTAATAACTTCTACTACAAGATCACCTGTGGTAAAATTAAAGTCAGTTATGGCAAGATCGCACTGGCCAGTGGCCATGAACCCGTGGAATACGAGCATCGCGATGAATATACGTTTCATCATTTGTTTTAAAAAATTGTTTGAGTTTCTTGTCCAAGAAGTTAATGTCAGCGCTCTGACTGGACATATTATATATCTTCAACATTACAGATATATAATATAATAAAAAAAATGTTAGTCTAGCCCTCAAACTCTAACTGTATTGTGCTGACTTGGTGTAGTATATGAGATACTTCAAATTATTTCTCTTGTGTTTTATTCTGGGAATGCCTATCCTCCAGGCGCAAACTACTACAGTAAACTTAAGGTCACTTAAAACTCATTATGGAAATCAAACTTCCGGACAAAATTATTCCGGTAATGCCGGTTCTCATTCAGAGTTTGACAATATGGTTAATCTTAATTCTGGTGGTACTACGCTTCATGTCGATACAACTGTAGATATGACAAGTTATCAAGGGCCAAGAGGTAATCGACATACTCCTTCTC
>Ga0209716_1001576_pt1 | contig 16735 bp, 14 predicted proteins | sample COGITO_mtgs_1205_FD_184811 | JGI IMG/M metagenome (GOLD analysis project Ga0209716, IMG submission 184811) | Pelagic marine microbial communities from North Sea - COGITO_mtgs_120531 (SPAdes) (version 2) | ecosystem: Environmental > Aquatic > Marine > Epipelagic ...
CTTTAGACACTGCCATAAAGAAATCAGGAAACTATTCGGGGAGAATTGATGATAATTACCCGAGACAATGGTCTAAATATGTGTATAGTGATACTTGGACTCCCATAAACAATTCTCAAGATACTTATTATACCGTATCAGGCTGGGTGAAAGTAATTTCTTTTAAACTAAGGTTTATTGTCTGCTTTAATTACATTGTTTTTTTATAAATTAGCAATAATTAGAACCTACTTAAATTAAAAATTATGGAATTAATTGAATACCTTACTATTGCCTTGAAAATTATTGTTGGTATAAGTATTTTAAATGTTTGGTTATTGCGAAAAAATAAAGCAACAAAATGGAGAGGCGGTACTGCTAAAAATATTTTCGAAGAATTTCAAGTATATGGTTTTTCGAAGCAGTTTTGTTATTTTATTGGATTTTTAAAAGTAAGTTTAGCCATCGTATTATTGGCTTCCATACAATTTAAAACCCTCACTTTACTAGGGTCTTTAGGACTAAGCATATTGCTATTAGGATCCATAATTATGCATATCAGAATAAAAGATGCATGGTATAAATCGTTTCCTGCATTCTTATTTATAATAATGAATCTTATGATTGCTTATACAGCACTTTAGAAGTAAGTAGAAAAGGTTTTAATTGCAATACATAAGTTTATAGCCGAAAAGATAAAAGCAGGAGCCGATTTAATAAAATTATCTTTAATTTTAATTCGTACTATAAATCCTGAAAGCATTAATAAGTGCAATCCAGTGGAAGCCAACAATAGTAATATTGGGGTAAAATAAAGTCCAATTAACAAACCTATTGCTCCTAATAATTGAAGAAATCCAGTTAGTTTTCTAAACGTTGGTAAACCATACCTCTTAAACTCTGAAATAATAAATTTTGAGTAAAAGCAGGTAATTCCGAAATAAATAAAAGCCAAACTTGAAAACCAAGTTAATACTGTAAGTAAATTCAAAAGGTTTATTTATGGTTAACTATATTATTTTAAACAATTAAAATCATTTTTTTGTAGACTCGCTTGAGACAAAAATTAAGAATTCCAGAACGTTCTTTTCTTATTTAACTCTTCTTCTTCCTTAATATATTCATCTGCTTCAGTAGGAGAAAGTACTTTTAAAAAAGAGGGGTGCTGCTCGATAGCAAATTCTATTTTTGTAACAATATCTGCAATTTCTTCGTTCTCATAATCTATTTCTAAAGGTTCTTTGATAACCATCGATTGTAAAACATTTCGCTTTTTAATATTCAGTCCTTTTTTATCAAAAGAACGTCTAAAACCGTCTATAACAATAGGAACCACAACCGGTTTAAAAGTTTTAATAATATGTGCAGTACCTCTTCTAATCGGTTTAAATGGAGTTGTTGTGCCTTGTGGAAAGGTAATTACCCAACCATCTTTTATGGCTTTTCCGATATTAGAAATATCAGAATTTTTAACTTGTCTATTAACGTTTTCACCTGCGCTTCTCCATGTTCTGTCTATAGAAACAGAGCCTGCATAGGCAAACAATTTAGGCAGTATTCCAGACCTCATCGTTTCTCCAGCGGCAATATAATAGACGTTTAATTTGGGATTCCACATATATCCTACGTTTTTAATCGTGTCAGATCTTCCTTTTAAGGAAGCATTAAAAACGTGAAACATCGCAGCTACATCCGCAAAATAAGTTTGATGATTTGAAATGAATAAAACTCCTGAATCTGGTAAATTTCTTAAAATTTCAGAACCTTCAATATTTAAGCTGTTGAACTTACGGTACCTGTTGTGTGAAATGAGTCCAAAAAACCGTATTAACAATTTCTTTAGTAACAAAATATGTCCAAATGGATTCCTTTTAAGTAAAGGCATTGTCGATTATTTTTTTGCTTAGTATGGTACAAATCTACAAAAACAATTCAAAAAGAAGCTATTTAAAAAGTTCTTTAATTTCTGACAGCATCATTGCAGTAGCCCCCCAAACTATGTAATCATTTAGTTTAAAGCAAGGTACGGCTGTAGAATTCATATAAGAAGTATTCATCATTACACTAGAAATACGATCATCATTTAATAAATCACTCAACAAGACTTCAATCGTATTATCTACTTCATGATTTAAGTGAAATGTAGGCTGATGTGGAGTATATCCAATAAAAGGAGTGGCTAAAAAATTACTTGGAGGAATAAATACTGCTGTCAACGTTCTGATAATTGTTATGGTTGTTTTATGGACACCAACTTCTTCAAAAGTTTCTCTGAATGCAGTTTCTTGAAGACTCGAGTCAGTTGCATCGAATTTACCACCTGGAAAACTTATTTGTGCAGAATGTGTGCCTTGGTAATGGGCTCTTTTCGTAAGTAAAAAACAAGTTTCTTGCTGTTTGTTCGGATAAAACAATGCAAGTACAGCTGCTTTTCTTGGATTTTTTGCTTGTATTGAAGCAGCATCATACTTTAGACGCATTTTTGGAGCTAGCTTAAATTGCGCATCTAAACCACCTAAGGCATTTGTTTGCAGCGCAGCTATTTTATTTTTAAAATCGGAAAAATTCAATACAATTAATTTTAACAAAGGTATTCATCCTCTCTTTTTTCAAAAAAAACACAATTACAATACCTTTTTGCTATTTTTTAAATAAAAAACCCAAACCTAATCTCGCTAAAAACTTTTTTTCAAAAGCCCAGAAAAATTTAAATTCTCCAAAGATCCACCCAACGATAGGAAGCGTTAATTGATAAATGGGAAAAATGAGTAGGATTCTAAGAGGCCAATACAACCAGGGGGTAATTATTTCTGGTGACAACCCTAAAAAATTAGTAACCGGCTTTGCAACCCAAGCTGCAAAAGAACCGTTGATGGCAAAAACAATAAAAATTGCTATGACCGACCAATTCGTTTCTATTCCCCAACGTTTTTTTAATTTCTCCATACGACTACTTTGCTATTTTTTTTGATTTTATAAACATAAGCCATAACCCTATCATTACTAGAGGGACACTTAATATTTGACCTGTATTCAATGCATTGAAAACCCAGTCTTCTCTTTCTGCTATTTGAGCTTCTTTTAAAAATTCTATAAAGAAACGTAACGACCAAAGCACGAGCATAAAAAGGCCAAAAAGATACCCTGTTTGTTGTTTTTTATCTGTTTTCCAATACAAATACCACATCACAAAAAAGAGGGTTAAATAACTAAATGCCTCATATAACTGGGTTGGATGTCTTGGGACTGTTTCTCCTGCTGCTTTGAAAATAACTCCAAAACTACTGGCGGTTTCTTTTCCATAAATTTCTGAGTTGAAAAAATTTCCAAAACGAATAAAAAAGCCAGCCAAAGCAACCATAATTGCCAATCTGTCTAGAATAAATAACCAAGGTTTCTGCAAGTGTTTTTTTGCATAAAAATACAATGCAATAGGAATTCCAATTGCTGCTCCATGACTTGCAAATCCGGTAAACCCAGTAAATTTCCACGAACCATTTATACTTTTAAAAGGAATGATAATTTCTAATAAATGATCTTGGTAATAATCCCAACTATAAAAAAACACGTCACCCAATCGCATACCAACAAGCATGGAAATAAAAGTATACATGAATAAGGTATCTAATTTTTCTAACGGAATTTTATCTTCGATATAAATTTTCTTCATCAAATGTAGTCCAAGCATAAAGGCGGCTACAAACATTAAACTATACCAACGGATGGTAAAAAAACCTAAATCTATTCCTATGGACGGATTCCATTCTATTGCTAAAAAACTCATCTATTTTTTATTATTTGTTATTTATTATTTCTTCTCTGGTACAGGATCATAGCCACTTCCTCCCCAAGGATGACAACTCATAATTCTTTTCAATGCCAACCATCCTCCAGAAAACAATCCGTGTTTTTTCAGTGCTTCAATAGTGTATTGAGAACAAGTAGGACTATATCTACAAGTTGATGGTGTATATGGTGATATTGCCAATTGATAAAAACGAACCAAAAATATGAATGGATATGTAAGTACTTTTTTCAAATTAATGTATTGAAAATGTTGTTCCTTCTCTCCCATCTTTCAATTGAATTCCTAAGGCAATTAATTCATCTCGTATTTGATCAGACAATGCCCAATCTTTGCTCTCTCTTGCTTCTTTACGTAACTTAATCAACAAATCGATGACCCCAGTTATTTTTTCTGAACTGTTCTGAGAATCCTCATTCATCAGTCCTAAAACATCAAAAACAAACGCATTGATTGTTTTTTTAAACACAGATAAATCCTCCTTCGTTAAACTTGCTTGCTCATCTTTTATTTGATTAATCACTTTTACAGCCTCAAACAAATGGGATATTAAAATTGGCGAATTAAAATCATCATTCATAGCAGCATAACAATTATTACGCCATTTTTGAACATCAAAAGTACTTGTTTTAGCTGGCGCAACGCGCTCTAAAAAACGAACTGCTTCCATCAATTTTGAATGTCCTTTTTCTGAGGCTTCTAGAGCTTCACCAGAAAAATCTAAAATGCTTCTATAATTGGCCTGCATATTAAAAAAACGAACAACACTTGCTGAAAATGGTTTTGGTAAAATACTGTTTTCTCCAGATAAAATTTCATTTGGCAATATAAAGTTCCCTGTAGACTTCGCCATTTTTTGACTATTCAAAAGCAACATGTTGGTATGCATCCAATAATTTACCGGAGTCACTCCACTACAGGTTTTAGATTGCGCAATTTCACATTCATGATGAGGGAATTTCAAATCCATTCCACCTCCATGAATATCAAAGCTTTCTCCTAGATACTTCTTACTCATTACAGAACATTCTAAGTGCCAGCCGGGAAAACCATCACTCCAAGGAGAAGGCCAACGCATAATGTGTCTTTCATCTGCTTTTTTCCAGAGGGCAAAATCTTGTGGGTTTTTCTTATCAGACTGTCCGTCAAGCGAACGCGTATTATGTATTAAATCTTCTACCTTTCTACCTGATAAAATCCCGTAATGTTCCACTTTATTGTAAGCTAAAACATCAAAATATACCGATCCATTGATTTCATAAGCAAATCCTTTTTCCATGATTTCTTTGATCATTTCAATCTGTTCTACAATATGACCGGTTGCCGTAGGTTCTATACTAGGTGGTAAAAAATTGTAATTTTTTAAAACATCATGAAAGTCTACCGTATAACGTTGTACAACTTCCATCGGTTCAATTTGCTCTAATCGAGCTTTTTTTGCAATTCTATCTTCCCCTTCATCTGCATCATTTTCTAGATGACCTGCATCTGTAATATTGCGAACATAACGCACTTTATACCCCAAATGCAATAAATATCTATACACAACATCAAAGAACATAAAGGTTCTAACATTTCCTAAATGTGCGTTGCTATATACGGTAGGACCACAAACATACATTCCTACATATCCGTCTGTTATGGTCTTAAAATCCTCTTTTTTTTTCGTAAGAGAGTTGTATACTTTAAGTTGATTTTCTTTATAGAGTTCCATTAAAAAAGTGACTGTTTTAAGGGTATAAATATAGGTACTTTATAGAGAATAGCGAAACGGAATTTATAGAAGTTCTTGACAGGTAAAAGTCCTCTTTTTTTACTGTTCTAAGAGGCTATTCAAATAAAAGTTAAAAACTTGAAGCGGCTGGGTATGACATTTTTGTTTAAATTTACATACGAATTGGTACAATGAATAAAAAAAGAACAACTCTACATGAAAAAAAAGGGGTTTCTCAACCAGAAACCACTAATAAACTGAGTGCTGAAAAAATAAAGAACAAAAGAAACAAACACAATTCAGTTGATGAATTTGTCTCTAAGATTCTAGAGGGAAACATTCCTTTTTTGAGCAGAGCCATCACCTTAGTAGAAAGTACAAACTCCACACATCAAGAAAAAGCAAACCAAATTTTAGAACGTTGTTTGCCCCATGCAAACAACTCTGTTAGAATTGGGATAACAGGAGTTCCAGGCGTAGGAAAAAGTACCTTTATTGAAACCTTTGGAAAACGATTGACTTCCCAAGGAAAAAAAGTAGCGGTGTTGGCGATAGATCCAAGTAGCTCCATACATAAAGGATCTATTTTAGGAGACAAAACGAGGATGGAAGAATTGGTAACGGACAAAAATGCATTTATCAGACCTTCTCCTTCAGGAACTTCATTGGGAGGAGTTGCACAAAAAACCAGAGAAAGTATTATGCTCTGTGAAGCAGCAGGGTTTGATACCATTATTATTGAAACCGTAGGGGTTGGTCAATCTGAAACGGTGGTTCATTCGATGGTCGATTTCTTTCTATTATTAAAAATTGCAGGAGCGGGTGATGAATTGCAAGGAATCAAACGCGGCATTATAGAAATGGCAGATGCGATTGTCATTAACAAAGCGGATGGTGAAAATGAGAAAAATGCAGACATTGCCAAAGTAGCCTTTAACAGCGCCTTGCATTTATACCCTTTAAAAGAAAGCAAATGGCAGCCACAAGTACTCACTGCAAGTGCGCTAAAGAACAAAGGAATGGCAACAATTGACCAAATGATTGCCAATTATGTGTCTTTGACAAAACAAAACGCCTTTTTTCAACAAAAAAGAGACCAACAAAATACCTTTTGGTTGTTGTCTTCGATCGAACAGCAATTAAAAGACAATTTTTATCAAAACCCTAGCATAAAAAAAGCACTTGCTAAGGAACTTAAAAAATTAGAAAACGCACAAACCACTCCTTTCAGTGCGGCCAAAAGATTGTTGGACTTATAGCTCAACTTGCTTCTTCATCGAATAAAAAAATCACTTGATCTAAATACCCAGTCTTTAGTTGCATCGTGTATTATTCATCCCTAAATTAATAGATAAAAAGCCACTCGTTAAAAAAAATCGATGAAAAAGATACTCTTCTTTATAAACTTACTATATAACATTTGTGTTTTTTCTCAAAACTACACCGTACACGGTCTTGTAACAGATGCTAGCAGTGGAGAAAGATTAATAGGTGCAACTATATTTATCCCTAACACAAATTTATACACCATATCAAATTCATATGGTTTTTATTCTTTAGAAGTCCCTAGAGTTAAAAGTGTGTTGAAAGTATCCTATTTAGGATACAAAACCTATACAAGAAATCTCGATATTACTGAGAATACCTTGCTAAATATTAGATTAATTGAAGATTCGAACAGTCTAAATGAAATTTTGATTCGAGCAAAAGGTAAAAATGATATTACAAATACAAAACCTGGAAGTTATAGTTTAAGTATAGATAGAATAAAAAAAATGCCCGCTGTAGCAGGTGAGGTTGATATTTTGAAGGGACTTCAATTACTACCTGGCATCCAAACATCGCACGAAGGCACCACTAATTTATCTGTAAGAGGTGGTTCTCACGATCAAAACCTGTTTTTATTAGACGATGCTCCAATATACAATCCTTCACATGCGTTGGGTTTTTTCTCTGTTTTTAATCCTGATGCTATTAAAAACGTAAAAATATACAAATCGCACATGCCTTCTCAGTTTGGCGGGAGACTATCTTCCGTCTTAGATGTAAGAATGAAAGAAGGGAATAATAAAGAACAAAAAGTAAGCGGAGGAATTGGTTTAATTGCGAGTAGATTAACCATTGAAGCGCCTATAAAAAAAGATAAATCTTCTTTTATGATTTCTGGTCGTTACAGTTATGCAGGACATACTGTCAATGCTTTAGGAAGTGGTTTGCAATATCTAGGTGTTAGCAGTTTAAATGATTTTAGCTCTAAAAATGAAATTGATTTTTTTGATATGAATGCAAAAATAAATGTAGAAATCAATGAAAATAACCACCTATACTTTTCAGCATATACAGGAAGAGATCACTTTTTCTATATAGATATAGATGATAGTAGCAGTATGGATTGGGGAAACAGCATTGCAAATCTACGCTGGAATCATATCTATAACAAACGTTTATTTTCAAATTCTATGCTAGTCTATAGTAAATATGATTATTCGTATATCTTAAGAGACAGTGCTTTGAATTTTAAATGGTCTGCAAAAATGCAAGAAATAGATTTAAAATCCGATTTCGATTTTTACCTCAATTCCTCCAACCATATAAAATTTGGCTTTGCCTTAGAAAACCACTTTTACAAACCGGGAAAACTAGGTCCAAGAACTAACGAATCCATTACCAAATCCTTTGAATTAGCCCATAAAAAAACCTTAGAAGGAAGTATTTACATTAACAACGAACAAAAAATTACCGATAAATTAAAAATAAATTACGGATTTCGTTATTCCAATTTCTTTTTGTTAGGTGCTGCAATAGTAAATCAATACGATGTGGATTTTGACATTATTGCTACTAAAGAGTATAAAAATGGGGAACTCGTACAATTTTATCACGGCTTAGAACCTCGTTTTTCTGCAAGGTATTTACTAAACCCTAAAAACGCTCTAAAAGTATCGTATACAAGAACACAGCAATACCAACATCTAATTAGCAATTCTACCGTAGGATTACCCACAGATGTTTGGCTTCCTTCAGATACCCATATAAAACCACAAATTGCTGACCAGTATTCTTTAGGATATTATAAAACCACAAAAAATAAAAAATATGATTTTTTTACAGAAATCTATTTCAAAAAAATGAACAATATTATTGATTATAAAGACAATGCTGATTTGTTTTTAAACCCTAATATAGAAACGCAAGTACTTTCAGGCAGTGGTCAATCTTATGGTGCAGAATTTTTACTAGAGAAAAAAACAGGAGACTTAAAAGGGTGGCTTAGTTATACCTGGTCTGATACAAAAAAAACAATAGAAGGTATTAACGACAACAAAGCCTATCCTGTAACTTATAATAAGCAACATAACTTTTCTGCTACATTAGCCTATCAATTAACAAAACGAACCACCCTTTCTTCTGTTTTTAAATTTACCTCAGGTGGTTTTATAACTATCCCCGAAGGCACGTTTAATTATTATGGGGCTTCCTTTAATTATTACTCTAGCAGAAATGGATATCAATTACCTGCCTATCATAGAATAGATATTTCTCTAAGTGTAGATGCAAAAAGAAATAAGAACAGAAAATGGCAAGGCACCTGGAACTATGGCATTTACAATGTGTATGATCGGAAAAATGTTTTCTCTTTGTTTGTAAAGCAACGTGAGAATTTGGTTGATTCACAGGCCACTAAAATGTATTTGTATGGAATCTCTCCTTATATCAGTTATAATTTTAAATTTTAAGAAATGAAAAATATTTTTATATACGGTAGCGCTCTATTGTTTTTTTTAGGATGTGTAGAACCCTTTGATTTAGAATTAGATAAAGTAAAAGCACGTTTGGTAGTTCAAGGTTTGATAGAAAATAATGCAGGTCCTCATTATATAAGGCTAACAAAAAGTAATCCGGGACTAAATATTGAAGATCATGGTCCTATAGTTGTAGAAGATGCTACAGTTATTATTACAGATGATTTTGGACAAACAGAAACATTAGACCTAATCCCAAAGAAAGATGAGCTAGATCCATATGATACGTTTGGAGGCTTTTATAAAACAAGTAATTTCATAGGGGTTGAAGGTAGAACATACTCTATAAAAATAACTACTATAGAAGGTAAAATTTATACAGCTTCCGATTATATGCAACCTATTTCAAAAATAGATAGTATTAAATTTCAAAATGTAATGGGTGGTGATAAGTCTGATTATTATGTTCCCTCACTCTATTTTAAAGATCCCCAAGAGAATGAAGAAAATAGGTATTTAGTCCAATTGAATGAAGAAGAAAATGTGAAAGTAGGTTATGGGGGTTCTTGGAATGATCTTTGGGAATTTGCAATATTATCTGATAAATATTTTCAACCAGGAAAAACTGGTGTTAGTATAGATAATGGAGGTGGTCCAAGAGATTGGGGTTGGCATAATTATATGCTTGGAGATTTGGCATATATACGAATGAATAGTTTAAGTGATCAATCCTATAATTACTATAAATTTTTATTAGAACAGTTTCAACAAGATGGTGGTGCTTATAAACCTAGCCCTGCATCACCACCTACCAATATTAGCAATGGCGGTTTAGGTTTTTTTAGAGCTTCTGCTGTTGCGGAAGCGGAAGCTATTGTAGGAGAATAAATAAATAAGAACATTTAAAAAGAATAGTGTGTGAAAATTAACTTCAAAAAGAGTTCTTATTGAAGTTTGATCTTCTTCTTTTCAAAAAAACCACCTCTAACTACCATCTATACATTATTTATAACCATTCATACAATTCGGATTTTTTGTACAAGGTTTCTTTTTAAATTTATTTTTATCTAAATATAATGTTTAAAATTATTTACAAGCGGTACACTAACTATGTCAAGATTGAACACAAGAAATAAATATGAATACTTGGATAGTTTTTTATTTATGAGTGATTTAAAATTTGACCAGATAAGGGCATATTTAGAAAATACACAGGATATGATTTCTCGACATGAAAAAAAAATTAATAAAAAATATAAAAAATATAAAAAGTGGTATCAAGAACAAGAATATAATTTTGAAATGCCAGATGCTTTTGATATTGTCGAAGAAGAAATCATAATCAGTTCTGAATTTCCTAACATTTTAAATCAGTCTATTTATCTGACAGTCTACTCTACTTTTGAAAATGATTTTTTTATACTTTGTGAAGCTTGTCAGAAAATAGAAGATTTAAAAATTGGACCTAGAGATATTAATGGACAAAATTATCTTGAAAAATGCAGAAAGTATTGTTCAAAAGTTTTGAACATAAACTTTGACAGTATGAATGAAAAATGGGCAGAAATTAGAAAATATCAATTAATCAGAAACTCTATTGCACATAATGACGGAACAATAAAATCCCCTAAAAAAGATCTTTTAGAATTTATTGAAAATTCGAATGGGATAGAGTTTAATATTAAAAGCTCGAGTATTACAATAAAATCAATTGATTTTTTAAAAACTTTAATTGATAAATTTGAATGTTTTCTATTGGCAATAGCGGAACTCATAATGATCGAAAAAAATAAAAATATGGCAAACTATCCGTATGGATAAAAAAGAAATTTTATACATAAACAAATACCCTAAAAAAAAAGCATATACCAAACTCTAAAAACCAAATCTTAACTAATATTACTCCAAATTTTTGAGTTTTTAGACAATATTGAATAGGCTCTGTTAATGTTTGCATTTTCGGGTTTAGACAAATTACGGTCTTCTTGCAATAAAGTAATGGCAGTATTTCTTGCAGCTACTAGAATTTGACTGTCTTTTACCACATCGGCAATTTTTAAATTCAAGACACCACTTTGTTGGGTTCCCATTAAATTTCCAGGTCCACGCAATTTTAAATCTACCTCTGCAATTTTAAAGCCATCAGTAGTTTCTACCATGGTTTTTAAACGGGTTTTTCCCTCTTCAGACAGCTTATACGAGGAGAGTAAAATACAATAACTTTGGTCTGCTCCTCTTCCTACTCTTCCTCTTAATTGATGCAATTGCGACAATCCAAAACGCTCTGAACTCTCTATAATCATGACACTTGCATTGGGTACATTTACCCCGACTTCAATAACAGTAGTGGCCACCATGATCTGAGTTTCCCCTTTAACAAAACGTTGCATTTCATATTCTTTGTCTGCAGGTTTCATCTGACCGTGAACAATACTTATTTGATAGTTTGGAGCTGGAAATTCGCGAGAAATACTCTCATAGCCATCCATTAAATCCTTATAATCCATTGCTTCCGATTCTTGAATTAAGGGATACACGACATAGACTTGTCTTCCTTTGTCTATTTCATCTTTCATAAACTTAAAGACCGACAATCGATTGCGATCAAATCGATGCACTGTTTTGACCTCTTTTCTGCCAGGAGGCAATTCATCAATCACAGAAATATCCAGATCTCCATACACAGACATGGCTAAGGTTCGTGGAATTGGGGTGGCTGTCATCACCAAAATATGAGGAACGGTCGTATTTTTTTTCCATAATTTGGATCGTTGTGCGACACCAAATCGGTGTTGCTCGTCAATAATTGCAATTCCTACATTTTTATATTTGACTTTATCCTCCAATAATGCATGGGTTCCTATTAAAATATGCAGGCTTCCATCTTCTAATTGTTGATGAATTTCTCTTCGTTTTTTTGCTTTTACAGATCCTGTTAATAGCGCAACTTGTAGGTCCATACTCGATAACAATTCAGAAATAGCATGGTAATGTTGGGTTGCTAAAATTTCTGTAGGCGCCATCATGGTGGCTTGAAAACCATTGTCTATGGCTAAAAGCATCGACAACAAGGCAACGATCGTTTTTCCAGAACCTACATCTCCTTGCAATAAGCGATTCATCTGCGCTCCTGAACCCACATCTTTTCGAATTTCTTTCAACACCCTCTTCTGAGCATTGGTTAACTCAAAAGGCAAATAATTGTCATAAAAAGTAGTAAAATGAGCACCAACATTTTTAAAAACAACGCCTTTAATCTTGGTTTTATTGATCAATTTTTTGGTCAACAACTCTAGTTGAATAAAGAATAACTCCTCAAATTTTAAACGATTTTGCGCTTTGGATAAATATTCTTGATTTTTTGGAAAATGAGCATTTAACAGCGCATCCCGTTTAGAAATTAGGTGAAAATTCCCAATTATTTCTGGTGATAAACTTTCTTGGATGTTCTCATAAAATTGTTGCAATACTTGCTGAACATAAGTTCGAATCATTTTATTAGAAACCCCAGAATTGGTTAATTTTTCTGTTGAAGGATATACCGGTTGCATTTTCGACTGCAACTTTTTTTTATATGCGGAAACCTCTTCCATTTCTGGATGTGGAATGCTAAAGCGCCCCTTATAATGATTCAGCTTTCCGAAAACTACATAAGGTTCATTAATTTTAAGTGCTTCTTTAATCCATTTTTGCCCCTTAAACCAAACCAATTCCATAGTTCCTGTGGCGTCTTCAAAAGTAGCAACCAACCGACTGCCTCTTTTTTGAGCAACCGATTTTATCTGTGTAATTTTTCCAACAATTTGAACCTCGGAAGTATTGGGTTGAAGTTCTTTAACAGTATAAAAAGTAGTTTTATCGATGTATCGAAACGGAAAAAAATACAGTAAATCATTACAGGTTTTTATGCCCAATTCTGTATAGATAAGCGTAGCTCTTTGTACACTAACTCCTTTTAAATATGTAATTGGATAGGTTAAATTCAACTTTAAAAATATGAATAACGAAAATAGAGAATTTGAGACTGAAATGCGAACTATTTTTGGTTCTTTTCTTCCTTGAAAAATAAATCAACTAAAAATAATTGAAAAAGGGATAATTTTAAGAAGATAAAAAGAAGTATTAAAAATTTAAGTATTTGAAAATCAACATATTAATAAGATATATTCTTTTGAAAATAACTAAATAATCAAAACAAGAATACCCTTTTTTTAATGTATATTTGCAACCCATTATTCATTATAAATGAGATTACACAGAAATTTAACTTTTGCTGTTGTAGACAGTATTAGAGACATCTTTAATGAAGGTGTATATGCTGACAAAGCCGTTGAAAAAGCCTTAAAACGCGATAAACGTTGGGGTGCAAGAGACCGCAAGTTTGTTGCAGAGACCATTTACGATATTGTCCGTTGGAATCGCTTGTATGCAGAAATTGCAGAAGTAAAGCTCCCTTTTAATAGAGACAATATTTGGAGATTATTTTCTGTTTGGTGTATTTTAAGAGGCATTGCGTTACCTGATTGGAATCAAATTGGGAATGTACCAGAAAGAAAAATAAAAGGTCGTTTTGATGAATTATCCAGAACTAGAAAATTTAGAGAATCGATTCCTGACTGGATGGATGCTCTTTGTGTTGCTGAGTTAGGAGAAGATCTTTGGACCAAAGAAATTGCTGCACTCAACAAGCAAGCAAAGGTTATTTTAAGAACAAATACCTTAAATATTTCTAAAGAACTACTTCAAAAGAAGTTACAATCAGAAGAGGTAAATACCGAGTTTGTTCCGCATCACCCTGATGCTTTACTACTCCCAGAAAGAGCCAATGTTTTTAAAACAGCTGCTTTTCACAATGGATACTTCGAAGTACAAGATGCTTCCTCTCAGTTAGTGGCTGCATACCTTGAGGTAAAACCAGGTATGAAAGTAGTAGACACTTGTGCGGGTGCTGGTGGTAAAACACTGCATCTTTCCGCTTTAATGGAAAACAAAGGGCAAATTATTGCCATGGACATATACGAAAGTAAGCTACGTAAATTAAAAGCGAGGGCAAAAAGAAACAAGGCGCATAATATCGATATGCGGGTGATTGATTCTACAAAACCAATTAAAAAACTACATGGTAAAGCAGATCGAGTTTTGATTGATGCTCCTTGTTCTGGATTGGGTGTGATTCGTAGAAACCCAGATTCTAAATGGAAACTACAACCAGAATTCATAGACAATATTAAAAAAGTACAACAAGAAATATTACAAAGTTATTCTAAAATGCTAAAGCCAGGTGGAAAAATGGTGTACGCTACCTGTTCAATATTACCTTCAGAAAATCAAAATCAAGTACAGACGTTCTTATCATCAGAAGCAGGGAAAGACTTTGTCTTTGTTTCAGATAAAAAAGTTTTGGCTCATATTTCTGGTTTCGACGGGTTTTATATGGCCCTTTTAGAAAGAAAATAGAGTACGATATATATTGCTGATATCGTGTTTTAAAATTAATGGAAAAGAGAATTTATATTTTAATTTAAAACTTAATATAAATGATCAAAAAAGGACTATTATTAATTTTTATTACCTCATTTTCAATTTCTTTTTCTCAAGAATCATACTATAATGATGTCGATTTAACCCTGCATGGAATGCAACTTAAAGAGGCCTTGGCTTCTAAAATTACCAGAACTCATACCAACATATTACCCTACACTCCTGGAGTATGGGAAGCGTCAAAAATAACCGACATCAATCCTGAAAATAATTCTGAAGTAATTCTGATTTATGGTTGGGAAAATGGGACCGACCAAGACATTACCAACGATCGAACCAGAAACAAAAATCTTCAAGATACAGGAAGTGGGGAGTCCTTTGTTTGGAACAGAGAACATGTTTTTTCTAAATCGTTGGCAAACCCTGTTTTAATTGGACTTGGAAGCAGTAAAGGACCAGGATCTGATGCACACAACTTACGACCAGTCGATAGATCAACAAACTCTTCTAGAAACAATTTTAAATTTACCCTTGGTCAAGGAAATTCAGGCCGTTCTTCCATAACTTACAGTGGTCCTCAGGGGCCAGAGACAAGAGGTTGGTATCCTGGAGATGAATGGAAAGGCGATGTTGCCAGAATGATGATGTACATGTATCTTCGATATGGCGAACAGTGTTTACCAACCGCAGTAGGAGTTGGTAGCCAACAATTTATAACTGACGACATGATCGATTTATTCCTTCAATGGAATATAGAAGACCCCGTTTCTGAATTTGAAAAAGGAAGAAATACCTTCCATGAAAATACCACAAATACCTATGCCCAAGGAAATAGAAATCCCTTTATAGACAACCCCTATTTAGCCACTAGAATTTGGGGTGGAGAATCTGCAGAAGATCTCTGGGGAAATTATACAAGCAGTGATACAGAAGCACCCACAACTCCTACCAATGTTGTTGCAAGTAATGAAACAAGTTCAACAATAGACATAACATGGACTGCTGCTTCAGACAATATTGGAGTGACCCAATATCGTATTTATATCGATGCTGTTTTAACCGCTCAAACGGCTGAGGTAAATTTCAAAATCACCAATTTACAACCAGGTACTTCTTATAATATTCAAATTGAAGCAAGAGATCTTATCAATAACAAGTCTGAAAAAAGCAATCTTATCACTGCCACAACAACATCCGATACAACGGCTCCCTCTGTACCAACCAATATTACTGCGAGTAACATTTCTGGTACCGGATTTAAAATGAACTGGGATGCAGCCTCAGACGATACAGCTGTATCTGTTTACAACATTTTTGTAAATTCAATTCAGACAGCAACTACCTCTGAATTGTCTTATACTATAACGGGGTTAGCTCCTTCTACAACCTATCAAATTGCTATTTCTGCTGAAGATGCGGCTACTAATGAATCTGCTCAGAGCAACGCAGTAGCAATTACAACTACCAATGGAGGCTCGAATGGTATTGATGAATTATTTATTTCTGAATACGTAGAGCCTAAAAGTCTTGGTCATAATAAAGCCCTCGAAATCGTAAATTTAACCAGTGGTATCATCAACTTAGCTGGGTATTCAATAATGAGACAACCAAATGGTTCAGGTGATTGGGACAGAAGTAATGAACTTTTTTTAGACAGTGGCTCAACTAAAAGTTTAATAGCAGGAGATGTTTTTGTCATTATTAATGGAGCTTCAACCGTTCAAGCATTGATTGAAAATGCTGATTTGATTCATGAGAATAGTTCTCCAATGAGCTTTAATGGGAATGATCCTGTTGGTTTATTTAAGAATGGAGATTTATTAGATATTATTGGAGATTTTGATGGAGGTAGTCAGTTTTTTGCACAAGATATGACTCTCAGAAGAAAAGGAACTATTTCTAAGGCAAATACAAGGTTTGATACTTCTGAATGGGATATTTTAGCATCAAATACTTTTGATGGCATTGGAAGTCACAGCTCAACCTTAAGTACTAAAGAGGACTCTTTTCAGG
>Ga0209716_1001578_pt1 | contig 16721 bp, 22 predicted proteins | sample COGITO_mtgs_1205_FD_184811 | JGI IMG/M metagenome (GOLD analysis project Ga0209716, IMG submission 184811) | Pelagic marine microbial communities from North Sea - COGITO_mtgs_120531 (SPAdes) (version 2) | ecosystem: Environmental > Aquatic > Marine > Epipelagic ...
AAATAATCCTTTATCTGCCATCGTTGTTTATTGTTATAAATATTATAAAAGCCAGCCTATATCCTCTTGACCGCCTACTCCATTATCTAGTTTATATGGGTTTTCGTTACTTTGATTAACTGCGTTAAAACCACCTTGATATGCTACTTTACTTACTCCTATATTTGATAATGAGGCCTTAGTTATATCTAAACCTCTTTGTCTAAACTTTAATGCTGTATCTCTAATATACATCGCCATACCAAACGCCATTATTAAATCATCGTTATAACCAGTTTGTGCTTCTGCTTTACCATTCATCCAAATAAAAACTTTCATCTCTTCAACTAATCGTTTGGATTGGATTGTAACACTTCTGTCAGTTACATATTCAACAAACTTTTGAACCACAACAGGTCTTGTTTTAGTTGACATAGTAAAACCAGCAGTCATCCTGCTATTATCCATATATGGATCAAAATACGAATCAACACTGGCTTCTCCACGCTGTGTGTAGTAGAGATTTGCATAGTTTCTTTCTATTACTTGCTGTATAGTAGCCCACCCAATAGATGCGTTTTCTATTACTAATAAAGCGTTATTATACTCTGTGGCTAAACCAACTAAAAAGTTACCAAAATCCTTAGTTGATAACTGACCTCGATATTCTGCTATTTGGGTATTACTTTCAACATCCATAACATGAGCCGTAGAAAAGTCTCTACCATCACCTCGAGCAACGTCTGCTGTTATTATATAATCTTTAGTGTAATCAGCATATTCCCAAATCCATAGATTTTCATCTGTGCCTCGTTTTTCAACTGGGTCTTTCGCTGTATGGTTGTTTATGTAATCAATGTATTCACCATAAAATACAGTATTACCTGATGATGAGAAATCACAATCACACTCTTGTGCTGCTAATCTAGGATCACCTAATAGTTCATCTTGTTTATCCCTCCATGATTGATCTCGTTCTGGATGTAAATTCCAAGGTAGTTTAATAGGTAAAAAATCGTTTTGTGCTGCTTCTGCTTTAACCCACATTTGGTGAAACCAGTTACCAGTACCATTTGGTGTAGATAATACTATAGCACCACCACCCGTTGCTAAAGTTTGTTGTGCAGAAGCCCATGTTTCGGCTACGTTTTCAACGAATGCTGCTTCATCAATAATCAGCAAAGAAACGGCTTCTGATCTTGCGGCATCTGGCGATGAGGATTTTGCTAATATCCTTGATGAGTTAGATAACTTAAGTGATAACTTATTGTTTTCTATAGAGGGAACCTTCAACCAACTGGGTAGGTTCTCATACATAAACTGTACTTTCTGTACTAGGTTTCTAGCTGTTGCTTGTGTAGTAGCTAAAGCCATTACTGTTTTATTCTCGTGGAATGTCATTAACCATAAAGCGTAACCTGCAGATAGGGTTGATATACCTAACTGTCTAGATTTTAATATAATAGAATATGGGTTTTTATCTATTAATTGTAGTGCTTTTTCTTGAAATGGGTAGAGACTAAATAATATTTTACCTCGTTGTGGGTGGGAGATGTAACAATATTTTTTGAAGAAATGTACTGGGTTATTAGCACATTTAATATATTCTGCCTTTATTATTTCATTTATACTTAATTGACCCATATCACTACAGTATAATTAATATTGCTGCTCCTATTAGAACAGTTGTCCCCCCTAATTTAAATAGTTGGGTTTTGGCTTTTTGTTTTTTTAAATCAAGTTGTAGTTGTTTGGAAAGGTCTTTTATTGATGAAAGTTGTTCAGTTTGTTTACCCATAATACTTTCATAATTCCCAATAATATCATTATTTTTTATAATAATACTATCTTTAAGAGATATCTTTGATTCTAGAACTTTGATTTGATTTTTAGATAAAAACAATTCTTCTTTAGACGCATCACCCTTAATTAAATCTTCAATAACTAATCGAGCGATATCATATTCAAGCTCAATTGTTGTATCTTGAGAGTAACCAACGTTCAAGTTCAGAATCATCAAGATCAGTAATTTGCTGTAAATATATTTCATATGATCTGATTATTGATTTTCTTTTGTCTTCTATATTTGTTAATTCTAAATCTAAAGTATCAATTTTATCTTCTAAGGCTAATACTTGTGATTTTAAACCTATATTATTAATGTTTATACTATCTATTTCAGTTTCTAATTTAGTAATTATACCTTCATATTGTTTAATATATGAAGGATCATCAATAAAAATTTCATAATAATTAAAACCTATTGATATTAACAATAATACTAATAAAGTGTATTTATTAAATAATTTCACTTTCTAATTTTTTAATCTCAGCTTTAGTTTCCTTTTTTAGATCAGTTAATCTTTTTAATTGTTTCTTAGATGCTGTTTTTAAAGCATCTCCTTCAGCTGTTTTAAATGCTTTAAGCTCAGTTTTCATATCAGCTTCGATTTGTTGTAAAGCTTTAATCTTAGCATCTAAACGTTTAGTTTTTGAGGCATTTTTTCTAGCACCTTTAGCTGCTTCTTTATCACCTTCTTCATCATCGATTTCTGATATTTTGATTATATCATCTTTGTCAGCTGCTTTTTTGGCAGCATCAATAGCTGATTGGTCTCCTTTATCGGCTTGAAGTGTAGCTTCCTCTAAAGTTGATACTATTTGCTCTTTAATGTATGATTTTAATTCTGAACGTTTCATTTATTATATTTTATTATAAATATTATTAAGCTAATGCTTCTTCAATCTGTTTAATACGTTGTTTAGTAGTACCACTAATTTCTGTTACATTATTTAGTTTATGACCCCATCGCTTTAATAAAGTTATAATACTAAAATCAATAACATCCCTAAAATGTTCATCAGTTTCTCTAATACCGTTATCTTCAATATCTAAACCTTGTGGAGAAATATAAAATATATAATCATAATCTCTTAAAAATTGAATAGCATATTGTTCAAATAGGTCATATTCTACTTGATCAATTGATTTAGCTGCTTGAGTAAATGCTAATACATCTATAATAGTTCTGTCAGTTATAATATTATCGTTCAATAACTCAGCGCAACGTTCAGCTAGAAATACAGTTTGACCTTTTAATGTTGAATCAGTATTAAGGGGAATACCTAAATCACTTAAATATTTACTACGTTCAGTAGCGAAGTTATAACCTTTAAATAACTTATTTTTTTCTAAAGCGTTAACTAATGTTGTTTTACCAACACTCATAGTACCTGTTAATCCTATTTTCATAGTTATTGTTTTTATATATTATAATATACGAAGGGGGGTTGATAAAAACAACCCCCTCCCATATGTTTTAGTTTCTTGCTGATCCTGCATCCATTAATATCGCAGGGGTTTTATACCATGGGAGACCTTCCCATTGTTTCTTCATTTCTTTCCACTCTTCTGCTTCATAACGAATACCATATAGGTAATATTCCCCTTGTTTTTTATCACCTTTGGGAAATAATGCGGGTCCATCCCAATTATGAGGTTTATTATCCCAACATATAGCGATTGTACCATCTACTGGGTTTACTAATTTACGTGTTTTAGGATAATCACTCTCATCAATAGTGGATTCATAGTTACCCTCCCATTCAGTTAAATGTTTTCTAAACTTACGCATAGCGTTTATTAAAGGCATATCATCATTTCTATCGAAATAATCCTTTAACTCGTTTTCATAGTGTTTTTGTCTTTGTTCAATAGTCATAACTTAGTTTTTTAATAGTTTAATATACGATTTATTTTTTATATTTCCAAATGAACCCATAGGCTGTTTTTTGTCTACCTGCTGCAGCATCTGCTATAGAGTTTCCTGATTTATTAATAGTATTTCCTGCTTGTGTAGCACTTTCATATTCCTTGATATATTGATGTTCTAAACTATATTGAATAATAGTTTTTTTATTAGGATTAGGGTAGTTTTTAGGAACACCTCTTAGAGCATCACCTATTTTACTAGCCCAAGTAATATTTCTACCACTATTTGCTCTACTTACTTTAGCACACCACTCTTTACTTTTTGGTCTTTTAGTCCCCATTTGACCTAAACTTTGCTTTTTACGAACTTCTTGGGTGTACGAATATGATGTACCCCCTTTAGAATATTTAGTTTGATTAACTAGTTTGATTCCTTGTTGTCCATATTCTTTAATAAGTTGGTGTTCCCACTCTATTGCTTCATCCTCATTACTAAAATATTTTAATATTTCAGGTTTATATCCTACCTTATTAACTATATTATTCCAACCCTTATTTTTACGACCCTTAAAGTTAACTCTATTCTTAGATCCTTTCCCTACGTAAAACGGGATATTATTATCTTTTCTTATATGTTGATAAACGTAAAACATTATCTTAACAATGATTCTACAGCGTAAATACCTTGTGCTCCTGAGACCGTAATACCTCTAGCACTTAAAGCATCTCCTACAAAATAAACATTTGGGTAAGTTGTTAGTGATAAGTCGTTATAGTTTACTATAGGCTCGCTGCTTAAATATTTTACTTCTGGTATATAAATACCCCAATCATCTTCTAATGTTGGAAATACCTTTTTCATATCCTCAATAAAGTTTTCAATATATGTAAAATACCCATCAAATACCTCAACAACATCCCTATATCCCCCTCCATCGATTTGTGTAGCAGATACTTTTATACCTTCAGATGTTGTAGATTGTTTTCTAGTTGGTGAATAATATAAACCTGTATGGTCAGATGATTGTAGTGATTTAACTACGTTTCTTGACCAATCAAATGGTTTTTCTATACCTTGTATTTCCATTAAAATACCAAAGTTAGTCATATCGTTTCTAAATGCTTCGTCTTTTTTAGCATGACCATTGTAGGTATGATTACCATATGTTTGTTCTACAGCAACATATGCTGCGTTATTGTTAGTACAAAACGAACGTAGTGAAACACCTTCATCATCAAACTTTCTATATAACTTAAAGTCATATGATACATCGATTAGTTTTTGGAAGTGTTTTTGTGGTGCTTCAAATCTAACACCTATTTGTACGGATTTAGGTTCAGTTGGTAAATCGTATTTTTCTGCTAGTTGTTTACCAAAATCAATACCTGATTTACCTACACCAAAAATAAGTTCATCATATTCTAATGCTTCCATATTCACCCATTGTAAATCATCAGGTAACTCAGCACTATCTTTTTCTGCTACTTTAGGATAATATACTTCATTATTATCAAAGTCAATGTCAGTTACTTTAGTTTCCCAAATAAATGTTACACCCTTAGATTCTAAATAATCAAACCAGTTTTTACCTATTTCATGTAAATAATCTGTACCAACATGCCATACAGGAAATAAACGTAAACCAAAGTGTGGTTTAATAAAATCAGGTTCAGCAACTGGGTTAGAACACTGTACTTCCTCTGGTTTAGGGTGGAAACGTTTAAAGTTTTCAATAACTTGATCCATCAACTCCATCGCCTTATCCTCACCACAATATTTAGATAACTGACCTCCAATAGATGTATGATAAGTTAACTTACCATCACTCCATCCTCCAGCACCTAAAAAACCAGTCATAACATCATCGTATGGTCTATCATATGGATTTTTACCCATATCAATAATAGTTATTTTACCATCAAAGTTGTTATCAACTAACTTAGTAGCAGCATTTACACCTGCTACACCTGCTCCAATAATCAATACGTTTTTGCTCATTTATATTCTTATTAATACATTAATATACGAAAGAAATGTGGCGCCTCCAAGTTGGAAGCGCCACAGATGCTTATGTTTTATTTTATTCGACTGGCTATGAATCAGCCTATAAGTTTTTTATTTTATTCTACTTCTTGGTTTGCTATACTATCTATTACGTTAAAATAATCAGTTGAGTAATCAATATCTGCTCTAATATCATAGGCATCAAAACGTTTTTTTAACGTTTCTAAGTCTAGTTCTTTTTGTAGAAACTCTACCCACTTATCAGCATCTTGTGTTGATTTGTCTTCTAATAAATCGGTTAGTTTAATCATTTATTGATATTTTTAAATCAGTTTCACCTTTTATTACTCTATGAACTTGATGTCGTGGTATAAATATACGATCTCCTTCTGTTAACTCCAAAGGTAGTTCGTCATCTCTTTGAAACTTCCAACCTTTACCTTCTAATACCTCAATATTTCTATCTTCGTCATCCATATGCCATATTAAATCCATAGTGTTTACGTCTTTGGAGAACGTACGAATATTGGAGTTATCGGTATAGGGCATTATGCTTGTATTACTATTGTTCCGTTTTGGGGGGAAGAAAATCTTACAAATGTATTATTAGCATCCAACGCCCTAACCTCTGATGGGATTATCTGTACATCATCTAAGTTATATGCTTGTACTACCACATACTTAAAGTTAAGATTGTGGTTAAAAGTATAATTAATTGCTGATACATTAAATCCGGATGTATATGAAGTTGTTTGAAAATCTAAAGATGTTCTAGCTACATCTGAAAACCCAGCATATGATGAAGTTAAAGCATATGATGAGGATACAGCATCTATAGCATTTATTGCTAAAGATGAAGTAATAGAGTGGGATGATGTTAAAGCATATGATGCTGAGGGGACGGATTGTACTAAACCAAATCCGGCTGTTCCACTACCATCTGTCATTAATACAGAACCACTAACACCTCCATCAGTTGAAGGATAAGTGACATCGTTTATACTTATACTACCTGATAAGTTAATATTATAAGCATCATCACCTCGAAGAGCATCCGTTAACTGGAGTATCTGATCAGCGTATACTATCTGTCCATCTACTATACCTACTTCACTTATATTTTTAGCCATCTTTTATTTTATTATAAATATTTAATCTACCAGAAGGTATTAATATTATTTCCTAACTTAAGTGCTTTTGCGTACCGTGGAAGATTACAACTCCAATAACCGGGTGTTGTTCTGTCTTTTTTCTTTGAACATCTATGACGAGCAGCATATGCTAAACGTGCATCTTTGTCTTTGATTTTAGCTCTTAAACCACCTGAACCAAACTGTACTTTCTTTACTTTTTTAGTTCTAGGATCTTTAACGTATACATAATATGCTTTAGATCCACCTCTTTTAGGTTTGTTTAGTTTAACTTCTCTACCCCCATATTCAGAGTATTCGTTTAGATTAGATTCTTTAAAAATAGTAACACCACCACTCATATTAGGTTTAGCAGAATATCCATTTTCTTTAGCTCTTTTAATAATACGTTCTTTAGCATCATCTGGTAAGGGCATAGAAATAATAGCTTGGTCATTTTCTATTTTATAAGGAATACCACCTGCTACTTTATCAAGATTTTCATCTAATGACTCATCTAGTTTTAGGTTAGCTATAGCATCAGCATATGGTACTCTTTTACCATTTTCAAACTCTACTTCCCAATCTGATTCAGCACCATCCATATGAACAATAACTTTTCTACCAGCATATGTTCCTGTTCTATAAGCTTCAAACATCCTTTGATTAGTATCAAATACAATACGATAGTCATCTCCAAACATCTTATTTAGGGTTGCTTGTAAACCATCTATATCCCCATCAATATGTTGGATTTGGATTTTAGGGTCGATTTTAGTAGGATATCCTACTTTAACTTCAAATCCTTTTTTTTTAAGATCAGATTTTATAGCGAGTAGATCGTTTAGATCATAACCCATATCTTTTCTATCTTGTGTAGCTTTTGATGCTGGCCAATCACCTTCATTCATCATAGGTAAATCTAAAGGTACTACTTCACCTTCAAACATACCAAACTCGCCTAAGTTAGTTTCGATTAGTTGTTTATCACCTTCAGCTAAATCTATTATACCTCTTGAGTATAGTTTCTTTGCTTCTTTGATTAACGATAAATGTTTATCTGAGGAATAACGATATATTGTATCGTATAGTGGGATTTTATTATCTATATGATGTTGTAATCCTTCACTTAATATGTTTTTAACCTTAGATTCAGTTAATATAGGAGCATTGTTAGTACTACAAGTACCACAACCACAAGAACATGATTTCTTTAGTGGTTTTTGTAGTGCTTCTACTATTAACTTTTTTATTTGTTCTTTTTTCATATTATATCACTTACTGATAGTTCGATTCCTTTAGATCTAGGTCCTATTTTAGTCATATTTTCAGGATAAATCCTATAATCTAACCCAATAGGTTTATTTTGGTGTTGCGCGATGGTAAATACAGGAGCTATTCCTCCTTTTTCAATATCGTCTATACTCTTATAAATATGAGTTGCTTGTACTGTAATAGTATCTTCATCTAGTTTGAAATCATTTTCTTTCCATGATCTAGATACTACTATAACTTTAGGATTTTCAGGTCCAAATACAAATGATTCTATTTGATCATTATCTTCAATAAAATCAGGTATTACTACCTTAGTGACTCTATCTCCTGTTTTGGAGTTATACATCAAATACTTACCTTTGATTTCTGGGTTTGGTTTTAACTCAAATCCATCTATTTCACCTGCAAATGCTTTCTCTTGAAACGTTTTTATAAAATCAGGGAAGTTTGATGAAACTGAGGCCCATCTAAATCCACCATCTTGTTTTAGAGATATGTTTGCTATTACTTTACCATCGGATAGAAACTGAGCGTCTGATTTATCTCCTTTTCCAGCACCTGTTTTAGATGAATCTTCAACTTGTGTTATGTTATCAAACGTTTCTGTATAGTCAGATGAGTTGATTACTATTTTAGCTGATTCACCTGCTTCTGTTATTAACTTATTTAAGGTTTCTATGAATACTGCTTCGTTAGTTTTACCTGCTCCACCTGGTGCACTAAAACTAGCTAACATATTTATTTGACCAAAATCTTCTGTATCAAACTGAAACATAGGAAACTTACCACTTGGGTTTGATCCTTGTCTTGGTTCAAGTACTTTAACATCGGTATCTTCACCAAATGTTTTTTTAATAATATCTACAAATACTTTTGAATCTTTAACTCCCGGTGCTGATAAACGATTAGGTTTTGATGGTAGTGGTTTAACTCCATATTCATCACCTACTTTTTGGGTAATAAATGCTACTGCTTTTTTAGTACCACTCATATTAGGTACTTCTTCGTTTAAACCCATTAAGGATTCGAGAAGTTCTTTGTCAGCCGGATCGTTTAAATCTGGGTAACCCTTAGGAAATTTATATGATATCCTATTAATAAATTCAGTAACTACATCCATATTTTATAATTCATCGTCAATGTCTACATCCGCATCTACATCATCACCACCTTCTGATTCCTCATCTGATGATTCTATTTTACCATATGCTAATATACGACTAATAGCTTGGGCTGCTCGTTCTTCTTCGTCAAGATTTAAAAGATAGTATTTTTTACCTTCTACTTGCGCTATCCAAGAGCGATCTGTAAATATTAATATAAAGTTTTGACCGTTTAGTAGGTTAATACGAAACGTTGTGGGACGTGGAGATACCCAATCGATGGATTCTAAAAACTCATCAAACTGGACTGTAAGTAAATCAACGATTATAGCTTTAAGTTCAGGGAACTTAGTTAGTTCGTCATATGCCAAAGCAGCATCATCGATTTTAGCGTTATCCTTATAAACGTCTTTTGCTAGACGTTGGATTTTATCTCTTAGTTCTGCTTTTGTCATTTAGTTTATTTTAAACCATTTTTAAGTGTTTCACCAACCATATCTTTAATCCTATCTTCGATAGAATCACTATCTGCTCCAGGTTCTAGTTCTACTTCTGGTTCTAGTTCTGGTTCAATATGAGCGACACCAGGCATAACAGTACCATCGGGCATTGTATGAGTGTCTTCTGGTTCAATACTTACTACTTCAATATCGTCTATTTCTGGTTCTGTAGTTGCATCGATTATAGCATCGATTTGATCGATTTTTTCTTCACCCTCTAAATAGTGTTTTGAAGAAACCATCATATCATGAGCTTTAGTGATTTTTGCTTGCCACCAAGATGGGAAATCTACTTCACCACCCATTTCATCGTAATCACCTACCATTTGATATAGTTCGGTTGCGTATTTAGCTATACGATAAAGTTCTTTTTTAAGCATACGTGGCTCATTATCTTCATGACCTACGTCTAAATCCCCATCAAAGTTTTCTTCGATTTGTGGTTTTTTACTTAGAGCTGCTTCAGTAGCTGATTTGATTTTATCTTTAATGAAATCAGGTAACTCATGTTGGTCACCAACTAATGCCTTTTCATTTACTTTATTGGTTAAGGCATCTTTAATAAGTTCCTTTAGTGATTCTTTATTCATTTCTTCTACTTTTTTTTTAGCTCTTTTAGTTGCCGTAGCATACATTATTGCTTCCGCATCCCTACCATAACGTTTTACAAACCCGCGTTTTGCTGGTTTTAAATCCTTAATAGCATCTTCACGTGTTGCTACTTCCCTGTCGGTAAGTTTACGCTCATTTAACATTAGTCTCTAGGTACTACGTGTGTTTTAGTGAAAAAGGTAATACTATTTGCTATTTGGTTTGAAAGTTTTTCATCACCAATAGAAACGGCTGTATCATATGCTCTTTTAAGTGAGTTTTGGATTTCCATTTCATCGCTAGTTAGGCCTGGTTCAGATGATGTTTCAGCAGGTGCTTCAACGTCGATATCAACATCTACATCTTCGATTTCATCTTCGATTTCATCCTCATCAGCTTCTTTTAAAGTTGATAGGATTTCAGCTTTGATTTTTTCTTTTAAGGCTTGTTTAGTCATCTTACCTTCTTTAAAGTTTGATGCTACATCTTCGTCTTCACTATGTGTGTCAACCTCTCTAATTTTTTCACCTTTTTTGTAGTAAAGCTTTAATTCATCATCAGGATCTATTGGTCTATCTTTATCTCCTTTAGCTACTAATCTACCTTGTTTTTCTGAATCGTATAAATCTTCTGGGGCAATCATACCTGACGGATATCTACCGTAGTAACCTTCTCCTTCACCATCTTCGTCATCAAGATCGTCATCAATATCTTCTATCCTGTCCCCTTTTTTATAAAATAACTCTAAACTATCATGGTACTTATCATCCACATCATCCAAAGCAACTAAACTACCATGCTTATCGGAATAATATAGATCTGTGGGAGCAATCGAACCTGGTTTGTAGTTTTCTTCGATTTGTGGTTTTTTATCTAAACCTTCGTTTAAATATTTTCTAAATGCTGTTATTTCTTTCATTTTTTAGTTTAATGTTATGGTGATAAATATTATTTTTTGTTTTTAGACGATATATTCGTTAATTTTGTGTTTTCCTTGGCTTTGGATTCCTCTAACTCGCTCTCAGCTAGGTGCTCTTGGCGACGTTTTTGATTCCACTCGTATAAATCGAAGTTATCCATTGTTAAGTTTATTATAAATATTACCTTTTTAGTGCTTCTAAATACTCTACTGACTCTCTCACATAATCATCGACTCTATCGATATCTACTTTAGCACCTACCCATCTTTCAACGTCACCTGCTTCGGAAACGTATGTAGATTTTTCGTTTGCTTTATTATAAATCCACTCTTTAAAATCTTTTATTTTATTATCGATTTCATCGTTATGGATTTTAGTTTCATATTCTTCCCACTTACCTGTTCGTTTTAGTTCTGCTTCAAAATCAATAACACAGTTAAAACATTTTTTATGTATTTTATAAAATGGTTTATCGTTTCGGTTGCGCATTACTTTGCTGCATTTTGGGCATAGTAAGGGCATTAAATGCGCTTGCTTAGCAGCATCGAGTTTGGTTATGTTTTGTTTAATGCCGTCCTTTATAGTCCAGGTACGTCCGTTTGATTCCCATATATCACCTTCACTATGGTGATCATCTGATTTTTTATAACCAACTTGTGATGATATTTTTTCACCTGATTTGCCCTTTACTAGATTTCGTATTCTAGTAACGTCGGGTTTTGTAAATGCTTTTTTTAACATAACTTTTAAATGCCTAGTTTTTTTAGTTGATTGATTGTGGTGCTTGCTGATGTGTGTAAAATGCCTACTCCGCCTGCTGCGTTCCAACTATCTATAGTCGATTGTTTATCGTCTATTAATATATGATTTGGTGCCGCAAAGTGATGTTTATTTTTTGCTGATTTGTAGTTTACTTTAGGTTTTGAAGGAAATAAACCTTTTTTAGCCCAGTTTCTAATCCATAAACCTTTACCCATCAATGATTCTTTTTTAATAGAAGGTGCAGTTAACATCTCATAGTTATGTTTTGAAACATAATCTATTAAACGTTGAGCATCTTGCATAGGAGGAATACCAACCCAAAATGCTAGTTTATGTTTTACATCGATAAAATCCCAAAATGCGTTTTTACCATTTTTTGCTTCATAATCATTTGGATTCATACCTGATAGATCTCTAAATCGTTTATCGAAATCTGCTACTACACCATCCATGTCTACATAGATTTTATAGTTTTTTTTGTCATCGTCTTCTCTTAGTTTACCTAACTCAGCAGCATATGCGTTTAGTCCAAAGGGGTCTTTTGGTTTATCTTCTTTTATTTTGTTACCTGCTTTAACAGCATCCTTATGTGCTTTTGAGTTACCGTGAGATGGTTTTTCTCCTCTTTTACGTTTAGCGTGTATATTAGCCCATAAACCATCACCTTCACTTATAGGTTGATTATCCTCACTACCACACTCATGACAAGTAAACATATCGTCTCCCCCATCATCAATATTCCAACTCCAACCGCAGTTATCACATACGATTTTTTGACCTACAATAGATTCTTTTACTTCTTCTTTACGTTTAAAAACTATTACTTTAAGTTTATCACTACCACTTCCAACACTAATTATTTCTTTTTTAGAATAATCAGGGAAAGAGTTAGTTTTAGATAACTTTAAATAAATGGGATAATAACCACTTACATCTAAAGCAGCTAAACCTAAGTATTGGGGTTTGTGTTTTTCTATAAAATTAGAAATAACTTTATACATTGTAGATAAAATCTTAATGTAAGAATCTTTAGCATTACCTGTTGGTAAGGCATTAGTACCATCTTCTTCATTAAATATAACATTGTATAAATCTTTATATTGATTTACATCAATTTTATCTATCTCGTATTGATATTTTTGGTTATCTGTTTCAAAAGTACCTTTAAAATCATCACCTTTAATGGGTAAAGCGTTACTTGTAGATAGTTGTAATTCTTGTAAAGCCTCTAAAAATAAAACTTTATGGGAATCTACATTTTTGAATTTTGTTTCTGCTAACTTATTACCTGTTATACTATCAGTCCAGTTTCTGAACGTCATCGTACCTTTTAGATTTGCTTCTTGTTCTAACTTATCTAAATCACCATCTTCTTGGGTATTAGTAGTAGTTATATCACCTAAACGTCCTTCTAGGTTTTGAATATGATGAATCATCTCGTGAGCATATGAACGTACTATATCTTTAGGATGTCTACCTTCAGTATACAATACAATATGTTTATTTTCGGGATCGTAATATGCTGTTTTACCTAAAAAATCACTTGCGTTTTCTGAGTCACCATCTATAAGTTCCATAGTTGGTAAAGGTTCGATATTCATACCTCTCTTTAACATATGGTTAGTTAGTTGAGCTATTTTATCTGCTATATCAATACTATCAGTATATGAAGCGTGTTCGTTTAGTGATTCCTTTATAGATACAATATCAAATACTTCTTGTACTTCATCATCACTTAACTCATCAGGTAAAAAATCTTTAAACTTATCTTTACTTACTTTAAGAGCGTTTCTAGCAGCAGTACCTGATACACCACCTGGTGTTACTATGGTTCTTAACTCCATATTAGGATATTTAGATATTGCTTTAGTTCTACTTGAAATATCTTTAAAATCCTCTTCGTTATCTTGTCTAGCACCTATAACCCATAATACTTCTTCTTGTGGGTGTTCTTTAGCATAATCATAGATAGCTCTTATTGGTGCTTTAGATGTAGGTTCTATTGTCACTTTCATAGGTAGATTCCTTTTATAAATCTCCCAAATAAGTGTAGATTGTGATTGGGTTATACCATCACGTTCTTTAGTACCAACATAAATAATAAACTCATCTATCGATGGGTTTTGTCTAAGTGCTTCTACAACAACCTCCATATGACCCTTTGTGGGCACCTTAAACCCGCCCCCATAAACAGCAGTGGTTTTTTTCTTACCCTCAACCTCTTGTATTATTTCTTTGACTATCTTATCTAACATATTTCCAAATAAATCCTTTATATTGTGTTCTGTGGTGGTTTGGATTACAAACGTTCCCTATAGATACCCGGTTAATACCCAACGTATCTGCTGCTATCGACTTGGCAGGCCATATTTTAACTATGTGGTTATTTTCATCTAGTTGTACTAGTTTCTTACGTCTATTAGGGTTAGATGTGGGTAATATTCTATTTTTCATATTAGGATTATTAGCCCACTCTTCTTTCATCTTTTTAGATATATTATCTTTACTTTCTGGAGTGTGTATGATTTTACCCTTCATAGACTCACTTTTCTTTTGTTTAGTTTCTTTACTTTGTTTTTTACCATAGTGCCAGTGTAGTTCTCCAGGTGGGCAACCTTGACCTATTGGACTTCTATTATAAAACTTATTGGATGTGTCTGCTTTATTTATTTTTATATGATATTCTTCTAACTCTCTCATCTCTTCGTAACTAGAACACTCAACTATTGTTTCTTTTTTAAAGTTTTTCCTACCATATTTTTTAATAGCAAGGTTTAAACCAGTACCACCACCTAAATAGTTAGGGTTGTTATTAGAATCACTCCCGATATATTGTTTTCCACTAATCATATTTGTGGTTTTGTATACTATCATCCTATAAAACTATTGATTTTATTTGTGATGGTACTCTGATCATCGAAATCTGGAGTGTTGGATAGTGCTTGTTTAATATTAGCAACCATCTCTTTTTGTTCTTTATCTTTTTTTCTTTGCTCTTCAGGTGATTTAGGTTTACCTGTATATGTTACTGTCGCAAAGTATTTATCTATTTGTTCTTGACTATAATCTTTAATAGCTTCTTTAGGATCGTTATCTAAAATAACAAAGTTATCACCAAACATCGTTTCAAACTTTTCGATATTTTTAGTTGTATTATCCCAAGTTCTTAATATGATTGAAGGACGTAAAGCTCTACCACCTTTTTCACCACGTTCTTTATTACGTTGTAGTGAGGTTAAAGGTGAAACGTATACAAACGCCATAAAAGTTTCATAACCTAGATCTTCTAGTTGTTGTTTCTTTTTAGCTATTGGGTTTGAAGCAGCGCCTGTACCATCTATGATTAAGTTTTCACTATCACTCATAGATTGTTGTAGTTTGGATGTAGTATCCTTACGTGCTTGACCCATAAGTTTTGCTGCTGAAGATAACTCCTCAGCACCATATTCTGCTTGTGGTTTATCTAAACCAGATGCTCTAAGTAGTTCCTCATAGGTATCGTCTATGTTTATAGATTTTAAACCTTTGTTACTCAAATATTGTTTAACAAAAGTGGATTTACCACTCCCAGCAGGTCCTGCTAAGAACACTGCTTTGGGTTTTTGTTCGTTTTCTAATAATAGATCTACTAGTTTTATCATATCTTATTTATTGTTATAAATATACGAAAAATATATTGGGAAACCTAAGATCTTGGAACATCTTTTTGCACGACTGTTGTGTACTTTTCACTAAGTGGTTTTAGTACAGGATGTTCGATATCGAATAAAGCACGTACGTGATGATAGATTTCTAAGTTTTCATCTACACTTCTAGGTGATTCATGAACTAACCATCCTTTACCTTTAAGTACTTTACCTTTCTTATCCTCACCTCGTGATTTAGATTTTAACCATAATACACCTACTCGATCAACTTTAGTTTCATAACACTCCTCATAACATCTAGTATAAAGTGCTGACTGGATATCATATGTGGTTTGTAAGTGGTTAGATGTTTTTAAATCGATAACCCATACTTCACCATCTATTTTACATACCAAATCACAAGTACCTGCTACTTTAAGTGTATCACTATATAGGAATACTTCAGTCTCGAGTAACTCAGCACCACTTGTTTCCCAGAAGTCCACGAAAGACAAAAACATCTTCCATACTTTTAAATCGTATTGGGGTGAGTGTGTGTGTTGGTTGATTAACTCGATTTTATCTCCCTTTAAATATTGTTCAGCCAACTCGTGAACTATAGTACCTTCTGCTGCTGCTTTCTTTGCTATAAAATCTGCGTTTGAACCTACTTTTTTTAACCACTCCTCAAAGTATCGTCCTTTGGGGTAATATGATAGAACAAACGTTACCGATGGGTATGTTTTTTCGCCGTCTTCGTAGAAACGAGAATCGTTAGTAGTAACTTGAGTAAACGTTTTGTTATACTCTTGTTTAGGGAAGTTAGCTTTTCTTAACTTTGTCATAAAGATAGTTTGTATTCTAATAACTTAGAATAGGTTAGTGGTTTTGTTTGTTGTATTATTTTAGTAAAGTCGTGGAAACCGTGCTCACTGGCATCCTTATCTCCTACGTCTACTAGGTATATTTCCTTGCCTTCATTCATCAACTTTTCACAAAACCGAAGTGATTGTTTAAACGCATCACTATCCAACGCAATATAGATTTTATCTACAATAGATGTGATGATTTTTTTCATTAAAGATGATTGGATATTTTTACCCAATAAAGGTATTGCG
>Ga0209716_1001579_pt1 | contig 16720 bp, 15 predicted proteins | sample COGITO_mtgs_1205_FD_184811 | JGI IMG/M metagenome (GOLD analysis project Ga0209716, IMG submission 184811) | Pelagic marine microbial communities from North Sea - COGITO_mtgs_120531 (SPAdes) (version 2) | ecosystem: Environmental > Aquatic > Marine > Epipelagic ...
TGCGGGTGCGGCTTTTAAAATACCCATTTGCAAAGTGGATCATATTAAAGACGCTTTGTTTTTATTACAGGCATCTGATATTAAAACAGTAGCGGCTACTGAAAAAACCGAAGATGTTGTTTATGATATTGAATTAAACCAACCAATTGCTATCGTTATGGGTTCTGAACACCGAGGTATCAACCCTTCCATACTCAAAATGGTTGATTATAAGGCAAAACTACCTTTGTTAGGTGAAATTGCATCTTTGAATGTTTCTGTTGCTTGTGGGGCCCTCTTATATGAAACTGTGAGACAACGATTAAGCTAAGACTCCTCTTCTACTCTTTGTTCAATTTTAGAAGGAATAAAGTTTCCGTGTTCGTCAAACAATAAATCAAAATCTGTTTTTGAAAATTGATGAACTTCCTTAACGATTCCTCTATTTCTGTATAGGATCGAATAAAGAAACCCCACCAAAAATCCCGATAAATGTCCCTCCCAGGAGATTCCTTCCTTTATGGGAAAAACATACCAAATCATACTTCCATAGAGAAAAATGATTATAAAAGAAAGGGCAACTAACCGATAATGCTTTCTTATGATCCCACTAAAAAAAATAAAACTAAAAAGCACGTATACAATTCCGCTTGCACCAATATGATAAGATTCTCTTGCAATCGTCCAAGTTAACAAACCCGACCACAATGCTCCGAAAAATAAAACTTTGTAGGCAATCGTTCTGTAAAAATAAAAAAGGCTGCTTAAGAGCACGAATAAAGGAATTGAATTATTAAAAAGATGGTTTGTGTTGCTGTGAATAAAATGAGTCAGGAAAACCCCTCTTAAGCCAACCAAGTTTCGGGGATACACACCATAGGTATTAAAATTGTATCCAAAAGTAATTTCAATGGCATAAACTATCCAAATTACAAGAACAAATACAATAGGGACTAAAAAGATTGACTTCGATATTTTTAATTGCTGTTCCGTATCCATTTCAAGTAAAGTTAACAAAAATAGCACCAAATACAATTTTTACAAATTCTGTCAAAAATCTTTGCTATTTTTACTGAATGAATGAACCTTTGGCAGAAAGAATTAGACCTAAAAACCTAGAAGATTATATTAGTCAGCAACATTTAATAGGAAAAAAAGGGGTGTTAACAAATTTAATAAAACAAGGAATAATTCCTTCCTTAATTTTGTGGGGACCTCCTGGAATAGGGAAAACTACCCTTGCAAATATTATAGCTACTGAATCTAAACGACCGTTTTATACTTTAAGTGCGATTAGTTCTGGAGTCAAAGATGTCAGAGAAATTATTGAAAAAGTAAAAAAAAGTGGTGGGTTATTTACTGCAAAAAATCCTATTTTGTTTATTGATGAAATCCATAGATTTAGTAAATCTCAACAAGATTCTCTTCTGGGTGCTGTAGAAAAAGGGTGGGTTACTCTAATCGGTGCCACTACAGAAAACCCGAGTTTTGAGGTCATCCCTGCCCTACTTTCACGTTGTCAGGTTTATATTTTAAATTCATTTGATAAAAATGATTTAATCACACTTTTACAAAGGGCTGCAAAAAAAGACGCGTTATTTTCAAAGAAAAAAATAATTTTTAAAGAAACAGATGCATTAATACAAATTTCCGGAGGAGATGCTAGAAAACTATTAAATATTTTCGAGTTATTGGTTGCCACCGAAGACGAAATAGAAATCACAAACGAATTGGTCTTAAAAAAAGTTCAAAAAAATACGGTGAGGTATGATAAAACGGGCGAGCAACATTATGATATCATTTCTGCTTTTATAAAATCGATTCGAGGAAGCGACCCAAATGCAGCCGTATACTGGTTGGCAAGAATGATTGAAGGTGGTGAAGACGCCAAGTTTATTGCAAGAAGATTAGTGATTGCTGCTTCTGAAGATATCGGAAATGCAAACCCAACCGCTCTTATATTGGCAACTAACACTTTTCAGGCCGTATCCGTCATTGGATTTCCAGAATCTAGAATTATTTTAAGTCAATGTGCAGTCTATTTAGCCAATTCTCCTAAAAGTAACGCTTCCTATATGGCAATTAATAAAGCACAAGATCTCGTCAGACAAACAGGAGATTTAACAATTCCTCTTCACTTAAGAAATGCGCCAACAAAATTAATGAAAGATCTAGGCTACGGAGAAAACTACAAGTACACCCATAATTCTGATAACAATTTCAGTCTGCAAGAGTTTTTACCCGATGAAATTTCAGGAACAAAAATTTACGAACCTGGAAATAATGTTCGGGAAAATAAGTTTAGAGAAAACCTAAAAAACAACTGGAAAAATAAGTATAACTACTAGAAATTTATTAAGTATTCTTTTTGAATTAGTTGATTATTCTCATAATATTCTGCAATCCAACGGGTCCCCTTTTTATAAAAAATTCCATTACTTCCTTTCAGAATAAACACCTCTTTTAAATTGGTTTGTAATAGTTGAAAAACAACCTTTGGTTGTGTATTTACCAATTGAAATCCATTATTTTTAACCTGAGCGTAGAGTGTTTCTATTTGAACAAAATCTTTCTGAATTTGATTTGAAATAAGTGCTTTTTCTGGAGTCGCCTCTGTTGCTCCTGTATTAGCTATTACTGTAATCTCTTTTTTTACTGGAAGTATATCTTTAGGATGATTCACTTCTTTTTTTTCATCAACTTCTCTATCAGGCTTATATACAAATTTCAAATCAGTCATGCTAGCATAAGCTTTTCTGATTGCCTCATGATAAGCCTTCTTATATTCCTTTTCTTTACTTTTTCCAAATTTTGAAGCGTACACAAGAGTTCCAAAGCAATCTTGCAATGCTATTTTATTTTTAACAATAAGAACACCAGAATCGTCACTCACTATTGCAGTTAACGCCAAACATCTATTTTGTAATAAATCTATTGGAAGTGAATCTGTACTTAAAAAAACATGAAACCCTTTTTTTTGCAATAAAAATTTAGTGAGTGAACTTGTTTGATATTGATTAGATTTTTTTAAAAAATCGAACTTATTAGGAACAATTATGTATTTAAAATCACTCATTTTTTTAGTTTGACTCGTTAGTGATATTGTCATAAAAAACAACAAGCTTCCAACTATTCTTTTGATCATGTAGATTAAAATATTACGTTAAGCCCTAACTGAGCGGAAATATTATTTGCTTTTGTAATATTACTCAATTTTAGAACATTATCTATTACTCCATAAATATTTAATTTTCCTATCTGAGTAGAAAGACCTACTCCAATAGTATTAAAGGAATAATTATCGACCGTATAGGTCAGTTTTGTGTGAAATTTTTGTGAAAGTGATTTTTGATAAAAACCTGTAGCAGCAAACTGAGGGCTTAACGGTCTAAATACAGAATACAGATGAACCCCTAAACCATTCCTATAGAACTCTTTATAAGTATTGTCATAGCAATACATACTACTTTTAGTTCCAAAACGGTAGGTAAAAGAAGCATTCACTTTTGAAGGTCTCCAAGAAATATAAGAATCTTCATTCTGAACAAAAGGAAGCGCATCCTTTAAACGAACTTCTAATAGTTCTCCAAATTCAGAGGGGTTGTTTGGGTCGTATTCAAAGGCGACCCCCTCTGAAACATAACGACCTTCTGTAAAAGAATTTTGAGTATTTTTTGAGTGATTGATAAAACCAACATCAAGGATGCTTCCTGTTAATTCTATTTGGTCAGATAGATGATATGTAAAACCAACATCAAAACCAATTCCTAAATTACCACCAAAAAAAGTGTTTTTTAAATATTTTTTTGAAGTTCCTGCAAATTTTTCCTCTTTATATAAACCAGAGGTTCTTGCTTCAAGATAGATATTATCCAAATAATGTGTGTATGTATTGTTAGTTCCATTTACAGTCGTAAAAGTTCCTGAATTATCAAAACTTTCTATATTTAACGCAGAAGAATAGATTTTAAACCGAGCACCAAAAGTTACATTCTCACTCACTTTATTTGTGAATCCAAAATGCAAGACTCCTAAAAGATCTATTTTAAATAGGGTTTGAGACAATTCAAAACTTTTATTTAAAAAACTAGAATTACCTTCCGTTACAAGAGTAATAATATCTTTAGGATAATAAACAATCGCATCAAATTCTTCATAAAAACCAAAACTGAAATAGTAGTCATTATTTAATCTAAAGCCTGCATTTAGAACCTCTAATTGAATATTTAATTTCACGTAATCATTCGTTCTTAATTTATCTAATACATTAGAAAACTTATCATTTATAGATCGATTATCATCAGAGAAAAAGTCTGCAATTGAAAAGCCTGTTACCTCTATTTCTGTGGAGATACCAGAGAGTAAAGGAATACCGATATGATACTTTAAGTTGGTCTCAGCTCCTGGATTTAATAATAATGTTTGAGGTAGTTCTGCAAAATTGTATAGCAGTTTTTTATTTTGACCAACGTGTTCTGTAATCAAAAATATAGAGATCAGTAGAAGTATCTTTCGAACATTAAGCATCTGAATCTAAATAAACTTTGATAAAAGATTTAAACTGAAGTTCGGTAATATCTCTTGGGTTCAATAGTAATGAAGGATTTTTGGTTTTAATGGTAACGCTAAGTCCTCCCATATTTATGAATGATGGGTTAGAAATAAGGGTTTCAGTTTGTTTGAATTTATAAGCTACATCATTTGCACTTACTGACATTTTTTCAAGTTTAAATATTGGCAGGTAATTGGCATTTAAAATTTGAACTTCAAGTATAAAATCATTGTCATACTCGTTTAAAACTTCGGCATTAAATTCTAACTTCACTGTTTTATTTTTTATGTAGTCATTTTCAAATAAATTAAAGTCAGTAATTTCTCTTATTTCGTTCATCTGATTACCAGATTGTTCAAAAAACTGAAAGGGTAAAACTGTAAAATGGACTGCAGCAAGTGAATATATCGGTGTAGCTTTATAGTCATCTAATTGCGTAAAATCAAGATCATCTACACAAGATATTACTACAAATAAGCAACAAAATAATGCAATTATTTTTTTAAAATTCATCCGATAATTGTGAAAAAAAGTTACTGAGTATGTACTCAAAGAAGGACCCCCGTTAATCCCGTTAATATATAATTTTATTAAACCCATCATCAAGTTAGGTTTTTGTTTTTACATATTAAAAAAAAAATCTATGAAATAATTCTTTATTAGTTGAATCACTTTAAAATAACATTAAAGCAAAATTTAAATGAATTTTTTTATTTCTAAAAGAGAAGAAACTGACATAAATAAATTGTTAGGCACTAGAGAGGTGTCAAAATTACAATGAATCGCCTTCATCCCTACTCCTAGTGCACCATTAATATCTGCTTCGATACTATCTCCGATCATAATTGCTTGATCTATGTTTGCATTTGCGATCTCTAAGGCATGCTTAAAAACTTTTGGGTTTGGTTTTTTCACCCCTACAGATTCAGAGGTGATCACCTTCTTAAAATAGTGATAAATCTTAGAGTTGATCATTTTTTTTGTTTGAATTTCTTCGAAACCGTTGGTAATGATATGAAGGGTATACTTTTGATTCAAATAGTCTAAGATTTCTATGGCTCCATCAAATAAATGGTTAAAATCAGCTAGATGCTCAATATACTGATCTGCAATTAAATATATCAATGTATCTGAAATCGGAAAGTCAATAGCGTCAAAGGTGTTTTTTAAACGACCATATCGCAACTCACTTTTCGTTACTTTCTCTTCCCTGTATAATTTCCAAAATTTAAAATTTAAAGGCCTATATACCTCTAAAAAAGAATGTAAATCGACAGAAAGATCATTCATTTTGAAAATCTTTTGAAAGGTTAAATCTGAATTTTTTTCAAAATCCCACAAAGTATGATCTAAATCAAAAAAGACATGTTGTATATTTTGCATTTGCATTATATTTGAAGAAATAAACTATTTGAACACAAAAATACATAAAAACAACCTATCTAACTTTTATAAGAATATTTTTATAATGGTTAGAGGTACCCTAATTGCACAAATTATTGCAATAACTGGCACCCTTTTTATTGCTAAAATATATGGGGAAGCGGCCTATGGGTATTTTGGTGTTTTTGTTAGTATTACTGGTATTACATCGATAATATGTAGTTTACAATTAGATAAATTCATCGTAATATCAAAGAACATAAAAGAAAGTATCAATTGGTACAACTTTTTACTAATTCTTGTTCCTGTTACCACCGTTTTAATTTCATTGATCTTAGGTATTGGATGTTATTACTTTTTTAATGAAAAAACTAGTTTACACATTCTCTTGTTAAGCTGTATTGGTACTTTATTCATAAGCTTAAATACCACTAATGAAAGTTTTTTTACTTTCAAAAAGGAATTTTCTACGATTTCTAACTCAAAAATATTTTTGACAATAGGTAATTTAGGCCTCCAAATTCTTCTCTACACATCCTTCAATCTGTTAGGATTAATCATTGGGTTTTTAATTTCACAGTTTATTTTATTCTTATTTTATGTATTTAAAAATAAGACTGTAATTTCAAAAACGAATCCTACAGAAATAAAAAAAGGAATTCAATCTAATCCTTCAATTTTAAAATTTTTACTCCCCTCTAATACTTTAAATAGTATCGCAAATAGTTTAATGCCAATTTTAATTCTTACTTTTTTTGGAGCAAAAGAAGCAGGGGTATATTTTTTTAGTCTCAAAATATTGGGAATCCCATTGTTTTTAATTTCTTCATCAGTGGCTCAAGTGTATTTTCAAAAATCATCCATTCTTTTGAAGGAGAACAAAGAAGAATTATTAAAACTTACTAAAAAAATAGTACGAACAAATTTACTGATCATGTTGGTATTTCTTGTCCTTATAAATACACTTGGCATGTATCTTTTAGATTATTTTTTTGAGGGAAAATGGAACAACTTAAGGTCGTACACATTCATTTTATCTATCCTTGTATTTGCAAGAACCGCATTTAATCCTATCAGTAGTCTAATTGTTGTTTTACATAAAAATTTAGAGAGCTTACTCTTTAATAGTTACTTATTTATTATTAATTTAGTGGCAATTTCTGTAGGTTTTTTATATGACAGCATCCTCATAACCATTTTAATACTTGCTATTTTCGGTGGCATTGGATACATACTATTACTTGCTTATTTTCTTAATCATTTAAAACAAATTGCAAAAAAAGATGTTTAAAAAATTAGATTTTTTCTTTTTTGGGAGGATCATCAACTTTTTTTATCCTCAGTATATTAGACCAAAATATGGCTATCAGCGGTATTATATCTTGTTTTTTCATTATTTAGTTCCTCAAAAAATATACAGATTGAATCCGAAAGTCAAATGGCCAGTTCATTATACTTCTAGAGTAATTGCTCCAAATAATATTCAAAAAGGAATCCTATGTGATCCCGGAGACAATATCAACAATTACATCCAAGCCAACAATGGTATTATTTTTGGAAACAATGTCGAACTAGCTCCAGGTGTTTCTATCATTTCCTCTAACCATGATATAACAAACTTAAGCAAACATATAAATGGAAAACCAATAACAATTGGCAATCACGTTTGGATCGGTGCAAATGCAACTGTTTTACCAGAGGTTACGATTGGAAATAACGTTACAATTGGTGCAAATTCAGTGGTTACAAAAGACATTCCTAGCAATTCAATTGCTGTTGGAAATCCTTGTGTAGTCATCAAGAAAAAAGAGCCATATACAGTAGACTTTTCTTCGATTATTTTTAATAAAAAAGTACCTCAAGAGTTTTTAAAATTCTTAGCATCTAATGCTTAAAAAGAGTTACTAAGGAGGGTAAATTATGATACTTGATTTGCTGGTATTTAAGTGTTTCAGCTCCAAAGCTTAAGAAATATTTTGCAATGGATTGCATCGAGGATCCTCCAAAATTAAAGACTGCAAAATCCTTTTGATATTTATAAATTGCGCTGTTTATTAAGAAGGTATTTGCACCATTTTTTCTGTTTTTAAAATCTGTTGAAGAAACTAACAATGTGACGGTATCTTTGTGTTTTAAAAAGAACCCTGAAGCAACCAAGTGGTCTTTATCATCGTAAATGGATAAAATTTCTCCTATTTGGTTTACCAAACAACTGTTCATGATTTGTTCTAGAACTTGATAATCAGCTTTTTTGATATTAGGGGTTCTTTGACCAACATTGTTTTTGAATAAGGTTATTAATTGTTCTGGAGCGTCTCCCCACTTCTCTTTTAAACCTGATGTATTTGCTCTTCCTAAATCTTTTCTTCTGTCTTTTCTATAGGTGTTCAAAATTGCGCCGTGATCTGAATGTAGCGATAGAACTTGCATCTCTTTGGTAAGTAGATGCGGTGATTTTTTTTCGATGTGATTCCTTGTATTCAATCGTGTTTCAATAAAACGAAACTTCCCGTACAAGACATCAAGAAAAGATTGGATCCCTATTTTTTCATTCAAAGAAAAAACCCCTAATTCTAGGATCCAAAAAGGAGGATATCCATATTTTATAAAAAACTTTGAACGCCAAGGAACAGGCATTACCGCTTTGTAGTCATCGAGAACTAACACGTCCCAATTGTCTGCAACAATGTCTAAATACCAAGAGAAAGCGAAAACCTTGGATTGAACGGCATTCTCAATACAAAAATTGTATTTAGAAACATCAAGGTACTTTCTTTGAACGTAATGAATCATGTTATGAAGTCGCTATTTTAATCATCGAATCATATAATTTTTTCCAGCCTTTCCATCGTAAATAATCACTCAAACTTTCGTTGTGAAACAAAGTAATAAAAGTGCCATTTACTGCTTTTACTTCGTTCTTTAAATCTCTAATTTTACCTAAAGATTGTCTTGGGGTAAGCTTCATATAGTCATTCAAAGTGGTGTCCATTAACGCAAAAGGAAATATTTTAAGAGGTGTTTGAATTTCAAAATCAAGATCATAAAAATAAAAAGGAGTACACGTACTGGCTCTAAACCCAACATTGCTGGCATATCCCATAGAATAATCCTCTTCGACCTCTAGGTCAATTAGATTTTGATAGGTTTCAGGCAAACTAAATCTCAAATAGTGTTGTCTGGACCTCTGAATGGGCGTATTGATGATTCTTTCTAATCGCTCTTTTTCTTTTTTCAGTAATGGCGCATTGTTCATGGTAAAATAAGAGGGATGCAAGCCAACACTTGCATAATCTAACATTTCCTTTATGAGCAGTCTGTAGTTGGTTTTTGAGGCGGAAACATTGGTGTCAAAAGTGGTGTAATCCCCTATTAAAAAAAAGAAAATCGTTTTGATATTTTGTTCTTTTCTCGTATGTATAAACCGATCAAAAGTATCAAAAGGATCTTTTTTTATATTGAATACCACCGCAAACCGATGCCAAATGTTTAGCAACTTAAATTGTGCTAAGTCATTTACAAAACCACCGATACTCCTTACCAAACTTTTATGTTTATATGCATAAGCATTGTCAATATCTACCGTAGAGATAAATTCATATGACCGATTCTCATACGCAACATCTGGAAATTTTTCTTTGAAGACTTTTAACAGTTTATAGGCCCAAATATCGACAACTGGTTTTTCTAAAAAACGATATTTAAATGCCATACTTTGCTCTGCGGTATAGCGTCCATGGATGTCTTTAACATGGGGTAAATATTCTTCATATCTCGAAATCAGATAAAAACTAGCTGCAAAAATATCATACGGAATGAAAGACTTGGGTCCTGCATTAAAAAAACAAGCTACTTCCTCCCATTTTTGAATAATAATTTCCATATCATTCACACCTTGCTCAAATAACAAGTCGTTACTTTTTACAAAAAACTCATTTCCAAAGGGGGTTTTTGTATAGGTCATTTTGGGACCATTATAGGCTACAAAATCATCAACTTTAGTCGTAAAATCTACAGGAATTAATAAGATTCTTGTGAAAATATGTTTAAAAATATAACGAACTCTTGGAGTTATTTTATGTGTATAAATTAAAATCATTGATTCGGTTGCGAATTATAAATAGCACATTAAAAAATGCCTTCATCTGCAAAGCTAAAATACGCTTTTTCGGTAATTATTAAATGATCTAAGAGTTTTATATCTAAAGTTACACCCGCTTGTTTGATTTTTTGAGTAATGTGTTTATCTGCAGCGCTTGGCTGTAATTTTCCCGAAGGATGATTATGACAAACAATTATGGCTACAGATACAAACTCTAAAGCACTCTTATACAACAATCTTACATCTACAACGGTCGCTGTTAAACCTCCTTTGCTAATTTGTCTTTTTGCAACTACTTTATTCGAATTATCTAAAAATAGCACCCAAAACTCTTCATGTTCTAGGTCTCCAAGTACCGGTTGCATCAAGGTAAAAACATCTTTGCTACTCGTTATTGTTGCTCTTTCTTTGACATTTTCTAACTGACGTCTTTTCCCCAATTCTAAAGCGGTAATAATGGCAATCGCTTTTGCAGCTCCTACCCCTTTAAATGTCATTAGTTTTTCTATCGTTAACTTGGCTAGTTTGTGTATGTTTCCATTGACAGATTGTAGAATTCTTTTAGACAAGGCAACGGCACTTTCTTCTCGATTTCCAGAACCAATTATGATGGCAATCAATTCTGCATCGGATAAAGAAGCTTTTCCTTTCGCTACTAATTTTTCTCTTGGTCTGTCGTCTGGAGCCCAAGATTTAATGGTCAACTTTTGCATCTATTTTTTTAAATAAAAATACAACAAAACCTCTTATCTCTCAGCGGTTTTCAACACTGTTTGATCGAAATTCTTTTAGACAAACCCCTATGAATCAATGAAAAAAAGAAGTGGTTTATCTTATAAGAAGTGGGAACAGTGGCTTTATTTCGAATCAAATACTAGTGCATACCACTATTGTGAGTTCTTTATAAAAAATTGAAAACTTCCTTTTATTTGCATTTGCAAGAAAACTCTTTATATCTTTGTGTTTTATTTCTATATTTAACACATGAAAATTATCATAGCTGGAGCTGGAGACGTTGGTTTTCATTTAGCTAAGCTTCTTTCTTACGAATCTCAAGATACTTACATCATAGATTTTGATGGTGAAAAACTAGAGTATCTTAACAGTCATCTAGACATTATTACTAAAAAAGGAGACGCTACCTCTATAAAATTACTGAAAGAAATTGGTGTTGATTCTGCAGATTTATTGATTGCAGTAACCGACAGCCAGAATACCAATTTTACAATTTCTGTGATTGGAAAGTCTTTGGGGGCTAAAAAAACAATTGCCAGAATAGATAATTCTGAGTTTTTAAATGAATGCGAAGTCGATTTTAAAAAATTTGGCTTGGATTTTATGATCTCTCCCCAAGAACTGGCTGCTAATGAAATTAAAATGCTCCTAGACCAGTCTTCATTTAACGATACGGTCGCTTTTGAAAGTGGGGTTTTTAACGTAATGGGGACGCTGTTAACTTACAATTCTCCAATTATAGATTTGACTGTTAAAGAAGCGTCACATAGCTTTCCTTCTATCGATTTTACCACCATTGCCATCAAAAGGCAGGGTGTTTCACAAACGATTATCCCAAGAGGAGATACTCGCTATGAGTTAGAGGATCAAGTTTATTTTTGTGTGCCCAATTACAGTATGAAAGACCTCTACCCGATCCTCGGAAAGAAGCAATTCAATATTAAAAACGTAATGATTCTTGGCGGAAGTAGTATTGGCCAAAAAACAGCACGAAATTTATGTAAAAATAATTTTAAGGTAAAACTGATTGAAATCAATAGAGAAAAAGCAGGCTTGTTAGCGGAAGAATTGAGCGATACGCTCGTGATCAGTGGTGATGGTAGAGATTTGGAGCTTTTAGAAGAAGAAAATATCAGAGAAACCGATGCCTTTATAGCAGTAACTGGAAATTCTGAAACAAATATCATGTCTTGCTTGGTTGCAAAGTCTAAGGGTGTTAAAAAGACAATTGCTTTGGTAGAGAATATGGATTATATCGATATCTCACAAACGATTGGTATTGAATCTTTGATTAATAAAAAATTAATTGCAGCCAGTAATATTTTCAGACACATTCGAAAAGGTGAAATTTTAGCCTTGGCCAATTTGCATAATATAGATGCAGAAGTTTTTGAATTTGAGGTAAAACAGGGTGCCAAAGTAACCGAACATCCAATTAAAGAGTTACGATTTCCAAGAGAAGCTGTTTTTGGAGGGATTATTAGGAATAAAAAAGCGATAATGGCTACGGGTGATATGCAAATTCAAACAGGAGACAAAGTGATCGTATTCTGCCTACCAGAGGCAATCCATACCGTTGAAGGATTGTTTAATTAATACAATGAAATCTTTGAATACTAAAATAATATTTCGCTTTCTAGGAATTACTGCGATACTGAACGGACTTTTCATGTTTATTGCGGTTCCTTTTAGTTTGTATTATAAAGAAACTGCTACCTGGGGAATTATCAATGCGGGAATTATTACCGTAATCATAGGTTTACTTCTTTATTTTTTAAACAAACCGAAAAACACCATCATCCACAAAAAAGAAGGATATTTAATTGTAACCCTAGGATGGCTTACACTCTCTCTAACAGGAATGTTACCCTATATCATCTCTGGTGAAATCCCAAATATAACCAATGCTTTTTTTGAAACAATTTCAGGATACTCTACCACAGGTTCGTCGATCTTAAAAGACATCGAATCAATGCCAAAAGGAATTTTATTTTGGCGAAGTGCCACACATTGGATTGGTGGAATGGGAATCATCGTATTAACCATTGCTATTCTGCCATTACTTGGAATTGGTGGTATGCAGCTTTTTATGGCGGAGGCCCCTGGCCCATCAACAGACAAATTACATCCTAGAATTACAGACACTGCCAAACGCTTGTATTTGATATATGTGCTGCTCACTTTTGCTCAATTTTTGTTGTTAAGGGTTGCAGGCATGTCCTGGTTTGACGCGATCAACCATGCAATGGCAACCATGAGTACGGGTGGTTTTTCAACCAAAAATACAAGTATCGCTTTTTACAATCACTTACCTTTAGTTCAATATATCATTATCTTTTTTATGTTGATTGCGGGAACTAATTTTGTATTGACCTATTTCGCCTTGAAAGGAAAAATTCAAAAAGTATTTCAGAGTGAAGAATTCAAATACTACTTATTTGGTATTATAGGAGTTGCTTCTATTGTGACGGTCATTATCTATTTCTTTCAAGATCCAAATCTCCAAACCAGTATTGCACATCCAATGGTATATGGGAAAGCAGAGAGTGCCATCAGACATGGGTTGTTTATGGTTACTTCTATTGTAACGACTACGGGCTTTGTCACAGCAGATTTTACCATGTGGAGTTTCTTTGCGACTGGTATTTTCTTTGCACTTTTTTTTACAGGAGGCTCAGCGGGTTCAACGAGTGGTGGTGTGAAGGTAGTGAGGCATATTGTGATGTTGAAAAACAGTTTCTTGGAGTTTAAAAAAGCATTGCATCCCAATGCAATCATCCCTGTAAGGCATGATGGGAAAGCAGTGCAACAAAACATTGTTTTTAACATCATCTCTTTCTTTATTATTTACATGTTAATTTTTACAATTTCTTCGGTGGTATTTACTTTTTTTGGGATGGATTTTACCTCTGCTCTGGGTGCCGCTGCATCAAGTCTTGGTAATATAGGTCCTGCGATAGGGTCTGTAAGTCCTGTAGATAACTTTGCACACCTTTCAACAGGTGCCAAATGGTTTAGTGCTTTTTTAATGCTTATTGGCCGCTTGGAACTCTTTACCGTACTTATTTTATTTACACCTTTCTTCTGGAGGAAAAATTAAGATCCTTATTTTTTATTGACAGAACTTGTCAAATTACTTTAGGAAACAAAAAAAACCGGACGGTAGTCTGGCTTGAGGGTTGTGATAAATGCTGAAGACAACAGTCATGCACTAATTTAATATTAATTATTATTATTTGGATAATGTATCCATCAAAATATCAGCGTATGTATCCATATTAGCATTTTTACCAACATATTCTAAAAATCTACTTTCCCTGGAATGACCTGTAAGTTTCATTGGAATTTGAAAAGGATATTAAATCAAAGATTAGTATTTGAAGAACTTAATTTAGTTTTACTAGAAAACTTTAAAAATTGGTTGTTAAATGAAAAAAAATATTCTATTAATTATTCTAATGGAATTATAAAAGGACTAAAAACAATATCAAAAGAAGTTTTAAATCGTGAAATTAAGGTAAATCAACAAGTCTTCTATTTAAGTTGTTTTAAAAATGATAGCAGTAAAAAAATCATTAATTTAATATCAATTTCAGAATTCGAAAAAATTAAAAACTTAAAAAATCAATCTAATTCTTTATTAAAATCAAAAAAGTGGATTCTAGTAGGTTACTCCATTGGCCAAAGAGTTTCTGATTTACTCGAATTATCTATCGATAATGTAAGAAAAGCGGACAATAATGGGTTATACGTAGATATCAATAAAAAAAACAGGGAAATTTGTTACCGTTGGTATTGTTGATATTAAGGTGTGCATAGTTTGTAACATTACATAATAAATATACCATTATAAAATGGATCACGAGCATCATCCAATCTACTTATTACATCAGTCTCTTTTTATAAGAAATGTCTACCATTTCTACTCGGAACAAGTATATTTTTCTTTTCCCAGTTATTAAAAGTCACCTCTGTTACATGAAGTAATTTTGCGGTTTCACTTCTACTCAAACACTTTTAATGCGAGTTATTAGAAGTGGTCTAATCTATTTTCCAATTTGACACCTTCCTTTATTATCTGAAGGAGTTGATTTTTTGTTAAGCCTGGAAAAAAAACAATGATTAGAATATATATGTGGATGTAGGTTATGATATAAAAAATATTATGAGTATAACTGGGATTCAAAACTACAAAACACTCTATGTATACTAAGAAACTTCAGAAAGAGATAGATTCAAATTCAATAATCTATTACATCAGGATATAGATAACAACTTTTGAGATTTTTTTTGTTTATTTACATGAAAAATCCTCTAACGTCTAGATTAAAATCATAACCAATAGAAAATTCGTGACTCCCTCCAATATTTATAAATTTTGAAGTATTGAATTCATAAGAATATCCAAATCTAAAACTTTTCCATTTAAATCCTACAAAACTATTTATTGAAGAAAATAACTGTCTTTTATCTGATTTATTTATAGGATTAGTTCCAGCTATTATGCCAAAAGAAAAAGTATCGTCAAATATATACTGCATACCTAAATCTAAGCGACTACTTACTCCTTGCATCATAAAATTTGATAAGATATAAAACTTACTTTGAGCTGCTAACCAACTATATCCACTTTCAAATATTGGAAAATAATATTTAGCATGAATTGACATAAAAATATCTAAAGGCATATTATCATTATTTGTCAAAGATATATTAGGTTTATTTAAATGCCGAAGAGTTATACCAAACCATGAATCCTCATTATGAAATAAAATTGAAGAATTAAAATCAAAAAAAGTTCTTTTATTTTGAAACATTAATGGATCAGTAGAAGAATCTATTGAATTATTTGAAATATTTATTTGATCTTCTAAAAGTAAATTTTGAAATCCAAAACTTTTTATTCCTATACCAGTGGAAATACTAGGTCGAAAATACCAATCTTCACTTATCTTAAAAGCAAGTGAGTAATTAATATTAAGTTGACTATAATTATAATTCGAATTAACTTCTTGATGATTTAAAACTGCAACCCCAATACCTGTATTAAACCGATCAAACCAGGTATCATAATAGGCGTAATGAGTGTTAATTTTCACACCATAATCAGTAAATTGAGACTTGTGTAATGATCCAACTTTTGGGTGATTTAAAATTCCTGTAAAGGATGAATTTAATGTTTCTGGGGCTAAAAAACTTTGTGAAAAAATAACATCTTGTGCTTTTGTACTTATAAAGTTTAGTGTCAGAAGTAATAAAATTAACTTTTTCATATTTATCTAATTAATCTAATTGCTGTACTTTTTACAAAATTTTTACCATAAAAAGTTGTTCCTTTTACTATTATATTATAATAACCCAAAGGAGCTGCCTTTCCTTTTACGAAACCATCCCAGCCTTTAAGCTTATTACTATTTTTTTCATAATATAATAGTACACCCCAACTATCATAAATACTCATTTCAATATTTTGAACGTACTTGAATATAGGTCTAATAACATCGTTAAATCCATCGTTATTTGGAGTAAATGCAGTAGGTAATATAATATTAAATTCTTCAGTAACATTAATGGTTTCTGATTTGGTGTAGATACAAGCAAAATTATTAATAGAATTTACGAAACCAACTTCAAGTATCACTTCATAACTTCCTATCTTATCGAACGTATAAGTGAACTCTTCTTGATCCGAAACTTCTTCTCCATCAATATACCAAGTTAGTAAATCGGGATCATAAGGGCCTGAAGACGTATTTTTAAATGAAATAGGATCATCTATTGCAAATAAACCCCTAAGAATATCAGAAGGCGTAATTGAAAAATCAGGATCCACTAATTTTGGATTCACTGTAACCGTTACCGTAAACGGTTCTCCTTCACAGCCCTCAGAACTTACAGGTAAAACCGTGTAAACCACATCAACAGGTACACCTGTCTCATTAACAAAAGAATCATCTGATAAATCACTT
>Ga0209716_1001587_pt1 | contig 16628 bp, 15 predicted proteins | sample COGITO_mtgs_1205_FD_184811 | JGI IMG/M metagenome (GOLD analysis project Ga0209716, IMG submission 184811) | Pelagic marine microbial communities from North Sea - COGITO_mtgs_120531 (SPAdes) (version 2) | ecosystem: Environmental > Aquatic > Marine > Epipelagic ...
AATGGATTTGAAAATGGCTTCATCAAAACCACCCCTGCTCATAACCACAGCGATAGCACCAGTAGGAGAAGTGCTTGTATTCATCATTCCATTTCCTTGCTAGTCGAACTCGGTAATTCCTACCATTCGACCTAAACCAACATTTTCCTGACGGACAAGGTGGGAAAGCAATGATTCTACCATCTCGAACCACAGCACCCATCTTCTGATGCCACTTGACATCATATGGCACATCATCTTTCATTCTTCCACCTCCTGTGCATGGACGTCACAACCAAATTGATTACTATACAGATACGAAGCACATGGACAGGCATCACAGCATTCTGAACACCAGTAACATCCGCAAGAATACTCAGTCTTACTGATATTATCACAATAGGCGCACTGGATTACTTTGCTACTCATTCACACACCTCCTTTGAGGGGTGCAATGGATAAGATGCCTCACAGTAAGGGCAGAAGAATGCTGCCACATCGAAACCCCAAATGGATTCACGAAGATCATCGACCATTGGTTTGCCACAACGGTAGCAATTGACTCTGATTTCGATGGTGTTCAACCCATCACCTCCAAGAAGGTCTTGAGAACTGACTTGGCGTTACGATTGTTACCTTCTTCCAAGTCTCTTAGGGATTGCTCGATATTCTTGAGCAAACGAGTGGTAAAGATGTCATCGACCAGTCTATCGTTATTGGTCCCCGCTCCCAGACTTGAACTGGGGACACCCTGATGTCTGCTGAGACGTTTGTTTTTACACAACTACAGTCAGGTGCTCTACCAACTGAGCTAAGCGAGGTATTCTGTCGCACTTGCCTCCACTACTTAACCCTCATCAATCACAGGAGAGGCGGCACTGCTGAAAATACCGCCAAATTCAGCGAAATTCCACGGTTCAATGCGTACCTTATCAAGGGTTGAGGGAAATGTATGAATCAGGTGCTTTGGTGTGCGAAATCTACTAGCAAAATCGGTCTCTCAATCCTTGAGGGAATGGTCGCGGTTAAGTAGGGAAAGAGTAGGCTGTGGAAATCAGGATGTGTAGGGATGGGACCCACAGGTACACCAAGTTCAGGAGTTGAGAACAAAGCGCTCGCCGACATGGTCAGTCAAATGGCCAAAGAGGCGGTGAATCGCGGCGCTACGGCCCTTATGGATGATGAAGTTGGAACCCTAGGCGTGCCCAATCCACGCATCCTCATCGTCGGCTGTGGTGGCTCAGGAAACAACACCCTCAACAGAATCACGCACCTTGGTGTCGAAGGTGCGGTCACCGTAGCGATCAACACCGATAAGCAACATTTGGATCACACTCGTGCCTTGCAAAAGTTGCTTGTTGGCCGACACATCACCCGTGGCCTTGGTGCTGGGGGTGACCCTTCCACTGGTCGACGCTGTGCTGAAGCAGGTCGAGAAATGATCCGACGCATCGTGACTGGCGCCGACCTGGTGTTCATTGCAAGCGGTCTTGGCGGCGGTTCTGGAACTGGAATCTGTCCGATTGTGGCCGAAGAAGCAAAGGCTGCTGGCGCGCTTGTCGTTGGTATTGTCACCACACCGTTCCACGTTGAGCGGCGTCAACGCATGAGTCGAGCCCTCGAGGGGTTGGAGTCGCTGCGACGAACTGCGGATGCTGTGCTGGTGCTTGACAACAATCGACTCTTGCACTATGTGCCCCACCTTCCACTTGACGAAGCGTTCTCCATCATGGACCAACTCGTTGCTGAAATCGTCAAGGGCATTGTGGAAACCATCACCTTGCCTTCACTCATCAATCTTGATTTCGCTGACGTTCGAGCCATCATGGCCAACGGTGGCGTCACCATGATGCTTTACGGGGAATCGGACCGTGGTCCCGAAGAAGTGGTCCACGAAGCCCTCAACCATCCTTTGCTCGACGTCGATATCTCTGGTGCGACTGGCGTGCTCATTCACGTCACTGGTGGCCGCTACATGACGCTTGATACCGCTTCTCAAGTGGTTGATTTGTTGACCTCAAAGGTCAGTGAGGACGCCAACGTGATCTGGGGTGCACGGCAAGATGCTGGCTTTGGTGACACCATCAAGGTCATGGCCATCATCACCGGAGTTGGTGGTACCGATTTGCGTTCCCCTCAGATGAAGCCGGACATGCTTGGCGATGCGTTGCGCCTGACTCAGAATCAGAATCAGCAAAACGGTCCTCTTGGCTTCCAGCGCTTCGATTGACCTCCATTTAGCGTCAAAACTGTATTGCCCCATCGTTCGTAAGCGTCAAATGTATGTGGCGCCCCATCTCAACCATGCGAGGCAAAGCCCTTCTCTGCTTGATTGTGGTTGCATTGCTGATGACTCCGGTTCAAGCCGGTGATGTCAGTGTCATGCAGCAGGAACCTGCTGAAGATCCAAAACAACCCAACGCCAACAACACTACGATGTATATTTGGGCCAATGGGATGTCTGCTTACTGGACTCACTTCAACAACAACGATACCGAATCCGTCGCTGAGAACGAATTGATGGAGCAAAAAGACAATGGCGTTATCACCATCAAATATCGATTTACCATGGATCCATCGCTCGACAAGCGCCTCCAGATGACTGAAGGCGGAGAAATGCGAGGCAATTTCCAGGTGTACTTCGAAGGCGATCAAACCAATGGAGACAACAACGGGCCGTGCCAATCGGATTGTGATTTCCTCAACATCACCGTTTTCCGAGGTGCAAACAAAGTCTATCAACACACAGAACAACCTTGGCCAGCAGGCAACTGGAAGAACATCGTGTTCTCTCATACCCTTACAGAAGAACATGGGAATCTCCTTTGGGATGGTACCAACGACAACCCGATCATCGAAGTCAGCATGAAGGTTAAGGGCGATCTACAATCTGGATTCGGCGGAATCACTCAGAGTGGCGACGCTGCAGCCTTTGGAATCAAACTTGCAGAAGAAGGCCGTCTCGAACTCCCCATCGACCCAATGACATGGGAAGAAGCCTTCCAAGCCGGCGAAGACGGTATGATGGACAGCGAAGACACGCCAGGGTTCACGCTTGTAGTGGCCTCCGCCGCAATCGGCATGGCCATGTTCATCAACGCTTCAAAGGACGAAGAACTCGAAGAGTGATTCACGAGCGCATGGCTGCGAGAGCGGTCTGCAACGCTTCTGCGCTGAGTTCGACAGCTTGTTGCTCTCCACTCTTGAGCGATTTGAGCATGGCTTGACCGGATTCTAAATCCCTAGGCCCGACCACTACCGTGAACGCAGCACCTGTTGAATTGGCCCATTTCATGGCCTTGCCAATTTTACGAGAGCGCAGTTCAAGATCAACCCGCTCACCAGCGTTGCGCAACGCGGCAACGATTGGAAGCACGTGAGAAGCATCGATGCCGAAGGGGATGACGGCAATGGTGCCAAGCGGGTCCTCTTCCCCTGGAACGACTTCTTCTCGACCAGCGGCTTCAGCCTGAGCCTCAAGACCCAACAGCACCCGATCAAAGCCAAGGCCAAAGCCACAGCAGGGATCAAGGTCTGGAAGACCAAACAGATGCAGCAATTTGTAGGAACCGCCACCAAGCACTTGCCCCTCACCGCCCATTTCAGGCACCTTGACTTCGAACACCATGCCGGTGTAGTAATCCAATCCGCGAGCAACGGTCAAATCGACCGCCAAGGATGGTGGTGCTGGTGCAAGATGGGCCACAGCCTCAAGGGTCGTTTGCAAATCATCGAGCGCTTCAAGCGAAACGCCTGACAGAGAAGAGAGGATGTCTCGTGCTGGGCCCAGGGTTTCAATGCCACCCTCAAGATCGGCAAGAGCGCGCAGGGGTGCTGCATGTGATGGATCGATACCTTGAGCGCTGAACAGAGCTTCAAGTCCTGCATCATCGCCTTTGTCGAGCAACCGCATAGCGCTGGCAATCGGAGGCTCACTGGCTCCCTCCGGCGTATCTGCAGCAAGACCAAGCCCCGTCAAAGCGCCTTTGAGAATACCAACGTGGCCAACTCGAATTTCCCAATTCTTCAATCCACACGCATCGAGCATGTCGATGGCCAAAGCGATGACTTCGGCTTCGGCAAGAGGCCCCGAGGCACCAATCAACTCAACGCCGTACTGGAAAAATTCACGGTAGCGACCTTTCTTGAACTCCTCATAGCGGTAGCACTGGCCATAATAGGAAAGTCGCAATGGTTTGGTGTCGTTGCGCATTTCTTCTGCAATCATGCGCATGACTGGAGCCGTGAGTTCAGGGCGAAGCGTCAATGGCCGTCCACCCTTGTCTTCAAACGCATACAACTGGCTGACAATGCCCGGGCCAGATTTGGCGGTGAACAAATCAAGCGACTCGAACACCGGAGTTTGCACCCGTTTGAATCCGTGACGACGAGCGCGCTCCTCCAAGAGATGCTCGAACGCAAGACGGCGATTCATCACCCCGGGAGTGAAGTCACGGGTCCCTCGCGGGCGTTGCACCATGCTTCGTGCCACTCGCTAACCGTTCATCACCCCTTCGCCTTGAAACGAGGTGAAACAGTGGGTTCATTCCTCTTCTTCGCTGCCTGCAACCCACTTGACATCCCATGCGTCTTCATCGGGCAGTTCATCGTCGCTTTCCCATTGAACCACATCGTCTGGGTCACTGTCAATCAAGGCCTCGGTGTTGGCTAAGGCATCGAGATCCGGTGCAACCGGAAGTTCAGGATGAGGCACTTCGTCCACCACTTCGCTGTTGGAGAGGTGTTCCAATTTCTCAACCAAGTCCCAATCTGGTTCGGCTACGGTCTCTGCGGTAGGTTGTACGCCCTTGTCTTGACGCACTTCGGTGGGTGTTGAAGCCAACAGAAGATCAAGATCTGCTGCTTCATCAAGGCCCCCACCGTCGAAAGCAATGCCTTCACTCGGAGCGGATTCGTGGTTTGAAAAGGCTGGTGCGTCTTTTGCTGTGGTTGAAGCAGGTTGCTCCACGCTCCCAAACGCATCCAAGGCGTTGGTTAAGGCTCCAGCAGCGGGGGGACGTGCCCGTTCCTCTTGTTCTGCTCTCTTTCGAAGGTAGAGTGCTTTTTCTTCAAGAGCGAGCTTCTCCTCTGCCATTTGTGCCTCGACTGCACGCCACATTTGTTGCTCTTCTTTCTTCTTGGCGAGCTCCTCTTCGCGCATCAATTGAGTCTCGCTTGGTTGATCGTAGCGTCGCCAAAACCACCATACGATGACGATGAACAGTCCCGAGACCAGAAAACCGGTCACCAGCGTTTCAACGAGGTCTTCCAACCGCTCACTTCCTTTGCATCAAGCGCTATTCCTAACGGTGAGGTGTTCGAAGCCAGGTGCATCCTCGCCACGCGCAACAACGAGGTCGTCGTCGCCACCCGGCAAAGTGCTAATGTCAACATCAGCCCCTTCTGGGATGTTTCGATACAGCGGTCGTTGGATGAGGAATTTGTTGAAACTGATGAACAGTGCAGCAATGACCCCCCAGAACAGCAGGATGATGGAGAGGCCTTTCGGATTGGATGGATCCCATACATTCGGAGTGTTGGCAATCATATCGCTGAAGTACGAAATCATCAGCACCGAGAAGAGAATCGGGAATGCGAGGTACATCAAGAGGTCCCACCATCGCCCAACTTCCATATCGTTGTCCCCAGTGTTGATGAAGTCATCACGGAATGCGGAAACACCGAAGCCCAAGTAGCCCTTGAAACCTGATGGGGCAACGCCAGCCTCCACGCCGGACTTCCAACGTAGGTAGCCATACTTCCAAATCGAGAAGGCGATGAACAGTCCTGAAAACATCAACCCATAGCCCCAAATGTGGTCTTGGACTTCCAAGAATTCTGGGAAAGCAACGCCTTCACTGTCGAGTTTAATCCACATGACGGCTGATGGAATACCGAACATGAAGAGGGCCGCACCGGTGAGGGCAACGGACTTCTCTCGGTTGTAGCCGTGGTCAACGAAGTTTCGAACACACAATTCAACCGTAGAAATCATTGATGTCATGGCAGCAAAAGACAGCGCAAGGAAGAACCCTGCCATCATGAACAACGGACCTATCGGCGCAAAGGGGGCTTTGGCAAACACTTCTGGTAACGCCAAGAACGTGATCGCTGAAGAACCCCCTGTCACCGTTGCAAGCGGGTCTGGGCTCACTGCAAAGATTGCGGAGAGCACGGCAAGACCTGCGATGATTGAGATGCTGTTGTTGGCTAGGCCCATGGTGAAAGCGTTGAGGACTGTGTCCTCGTCCTTGCTCATGTACACTGCGTAAGTGATGCACATGCCCATACCAGCCGAACATGACCAGGCTGATTGTGACAGGCCATTGATCCATACTTCTGGTTCTTTGAGCATTGCAAAGTCAACGGTGAACATGAACATAGCTCCGTCAAGGCTGCCGTCTTCCATATCCATCCAAAGGGAGAGGAACAAGGTGAGGAAGAGCAATGCAAACAGAGAAATCATCAGGTAGAAGTTGACCTTTTCAATCGCTTTTGCACCCTTCCAAATGGCGGCAAGGGTCAAGACAATCACGAGGAATTGGAAGAAAATCACTTGGCCTGGAGATTGCAAAAACGCATTCCAAACTTCTGTTGTGTCAACGTCTTCTCCAGTGAGTGCTCCGCTGATTCCAAGTTGGAAGTACTTGATGGTCCAACCAGAAACGACGGCGTAATAGAAGCCAATAGCGGTGGAGATCCATGCGGTCCACAACCCCATCCATGCGAATTTCTTACCTGCGAAAATCCGGAATGTACCGATGGTTCCTGTACGGCTTCGCTTCCCCATTGCGTATTCTGCAATCACGAGTGGGATCGACCACGCAAACAGGAAAATAAGCCAAGGAACAAGGAATGTTCCTCCACCGTTTGCACCAACCATCCGCGGGAAACGCCAGATGTTTCCGGTACCGATGGCTGCACCAATCGATGCGAAAATGAGACCGAGCCGGCCGTTGAATTGGTCGGATTGCCCTTCATCGCTCATTTCTTCTCCTCCTCAAGAGGAGCGTCGGTGAGGTCGATGGCTTCTTCATCGTCTGAAAGCATCATTCGCAGGCAGACAGCAAGACCACCCCACACGAAGGAGGCGGTGATTCCAAACATCAAGAACGAGCCAAACACGCTGCCATAGGCTGCACGGTAGGACAGGTCGAGTTCGTAGTATGCACCATCGCTTGGGTATTGGAACAGGTCGGAACCTGCCAAGGTCGAAACCGTGGCTTTGTAGTGGAGTTTTCCGGTTGCAGTTTCGGATATTGGTACCATGCCTCGGAGGATTGTACCGTTGCCGCTTGGCACTGAACACGTTTCGTCCATGACGGCCATCACCGGCACGGATTCCCATGCAGTGGTCGCCCATTCTCGTGGACCGTAATCGCTTTGCAAGCGGCTTGGCTTCACGGTTCGCCACTCGATCATGCTGTTGGATTCACTGTACGGGAAATCGTTTGCAACACACAGGTCAACCGGTATGTCCCCTTCTGCAGGAACCTCGACTTTATCGCCTGCTGCGAGGTAGTTTTGTTGAGAGATGTTTGCGATTTCTAAGTCTGCGCGCTCCCGTGGACTGTCTGCGATCTCAGCAATGTAGAACCCTGTTCCTAAGTTTCGGACCGCAATGTGGTCAATGTCGTCTTCATGCTGGTGGAACGCTGTTCCAATTTCGGAAGTGTAGCAGTATGAGCCGTGGACACCGTAATGCCAATCGCAGAAATCACCGGAGGTTGGGTAGAGGTCGGATGACTGGAGGTTGGCGTATTGAGTCATATCTGCCATCTGTTGTCCGTGGTACTTGAGCTGCTCATGGTCTGGGCTTTGGCAATCAGTGCAGTGGCCCCACGGGTAGAGAATGAGTTCCGAGTAGGAGTGGTGGGTCAGGGTGGCCTTGAACTCGCTTGCACCATCGCCGGTGTCGTCGTTCATTTCGGTGAGGTCTTGGATGAACTTAGTTTCTGGCTCAGAGTTGCCACCCCACCAATCTTCGTCGGTCACACCGTCAGCGTCATCGTCTTTTCCGTCGACGTGATCTTCGTTGATTTGACCATCGCCATCGTTGTCCCGATCATCGACCGGCCCATTGTAAACGTCGTTGTTTGAACCATCCAGTTCTCCTTCTGCGGGCGTGCAAGTGCCCGGGATCAGAGGTCCAGTTGCACCAAGTGGTGCTCCCCATTCGAACTGGTAATTTCGATTCAAGTCAACGCCGTCACAGTCCTCGTCAACTTCTTCTTGAAGGTCGGGGATTGGCGTGAAACCGGTTGCGGTGTTGTCTCGGAGGTTCTTTCTCCATCCACCCGACGGGCATGATTCCCAAGCAGGTGCTGGGCAGAAGACCTCTCGGTCGTAGATGTTGCCATCCACGTTCAGCATTGGAATGAGGTAGATTTCACGGGAGTCAACAAGGTCGGTGATGAACTGCTCTGAGTAATCTTCATCGACACCAAGGTCGCCTGGGCCGCAAGCTGTACCGTCACCGTTTGAATCTTGGAAGGAGGCGTCCAATCCAAGGCAATCGCCATCGTCATCGAGAATTCCGTCACCGTTTGCATCGCCCCACGGGTCTTCATCAACCAGGCCATCGCCATCGTTGTCGTAGGCGATGTTGCCGTAAGAGAACGCAATGACTTCCAACTGCATGATGGCCACGGTGTAGGACATCCACTCACGAGCGTGGTGGTTCCCGACAATCATCACATCGTGGCGATCTGCGTAGTTGCCGTTGTCACCAACAAATGGATTGTAATCGCCGTCTTGAACGTCTGCGGTGATCTTCATCCATGGTGAAGCGTGGCCGTAATACCAGCCTTCGTAGGCGTTTGCTGTGACTTCTTCGCCGCGAGCGTTTGTTCCGCCGTTCATGCCTTCATGGAATTCGAAAATGTCCGGGTTCTCTTCTGCGAGACGAAGCATGCGGTTCTTCATGGTCTCATAGGAGTGGTATTCTTTGAATTGCAATACACGGTCATTGGCCGAAGCCCAAGGGAAAATCATGTTGTTGTAATCGTCCGACCAAATGTCTTCGGGTGCGTATCCAGTGGCCTGTTCTTGAGCGGCTCCTGCATTCGCAATCGGTGCGACGAGGGAGAGCAACAACGGAAGCACGATGAGGACTCCGAAGGAGGGGCGTGTGCGAATTACCTTGCCATTTTGCATCATGGTATCGCCTAAGCCAAACCGCTCGACTTCTTGAAGCGTTCGCGTTGCTGGCATGTCCCCATAGGGGACAGAATCAAGCAAAACAACCAAGGCAAGCAAGTCCTCGCAGAAGCATGAGTGGAATCTTGAATCCTGAGGATGGTTCGTTTTGGGCCGACGAAGTTTTTTTGATGAATAACGCAACCATTGTGATGCTGTTTGGCATCCTTACTTTGTCCGTGTTCGCCCGCCTCGGCGTGATGGCACTGGCCCCACGCATCTTGCGCAAAATCGTCCAATCAGACTCCATTCAAGCAAAGACAATTCGCGATTCGGACAAGGCACTAGGAACGGCTGCTGGAGCAGGTGTGGCGTTGTTTTCGATCAACACACTCATTGACATGATGGGCGATGTGAACACCGGGATTGAACTGCCAGATCTTGCCATCCGAATCCTCCCTAATGTGTTGCAATTCATCTTTGCCATCTCGCTTGTCGTTTGGGCGTTCCGACTCGTCTCAATCGTGCAAGATGTCGTTGGCCTGCTTGACAACGATGATGAGTTAGACGGCACCGAACGAACGCTCATTTCAGCCATCGAAAGCATCCTTCGGTTTGCCATCGTGTTCATCGGTTCAGTGTTCGTCGCAGACGCTCTTGGATTCAACCTGACCTCGCTTGTTGCTGGTCTTGGGATTTCTGGTTTGGCCCTTGCATTAGCGGCGAAGGACACCATCTCAAATTTGTTCGGCGCAACCACAGTGCTGCTCGACCGCCCGTTCAAGATTGGCGACTGGGTGATCATCGATTCAGTGGAAGGTGAAGTGACTGAAATCAGCTTGCGCACCACGCTGATTCGAACAGCAGCAGACACCATCGTCACTGTGCCAAACGCAAACCTCGTCAACACTCCAGTGGAGAACTTCGGTAAGCGACGCTGGCGACGCTGGCAGACTGCGCTCCATCTGGAACTCAATTCCGACCCGGCAAAGGTTGCCGATTTCTGCGCTCAAGTGCTCGAATCCATCCATGAAAGTCCCGTTACGGTCAAGCCCGAATCCTCATGGTGTCAAGTCAGCACCCTGACGGCGACCTCACTCGACATCTCGGTCAATCTGTATTGGGATGTTGCAGGTGGCGCTCCAGAACGAAAAGCCAAGGAAGAATTGGTGCTTGGCATCATGCAAACGGCCAAGGACAACGGTTTGACCTTCTTCGACCCACGAATGGTTCAATCGTCCTAATAGGGCGGGGGATCTTTTGACCAGTACACCCGGTTGGTAGCAAATCCAAACCCAAGGCTCGCAGCAGCGATTACGGCTGACCCTGTTGGCGTAAACGTGCCCCAGTCGTTGCCAAAGTAAGCCACAAGCAGGCCAGTGAGCGCAACCCATACCCCGGACTTCCACATGCGCAATGAACCCAAACGAGCCTGAAGTCTCGAGACTTCGCCAAGCCAATCGAGGCTTTGCTGCTCAAGCTGTTCATCGCCGTACGTTCTGGCCTTAAGCAACTGTTCGAGCACCGCATTGTAGCGCCACACCCAAGCTCCACCAAGCGCGGTTGAGAGGGCTTTGCTGCTGGACCAAGCCGAGGGTGTGTGCTGAGACCATCCTTCGAGCATGGATTGGCGCTGAACCGAGTCCATCGTCACGTGTGAACTCCACTGACGTTCCAAGCGCATCAGGCAAGCAAGCGATGGAAGGCGTGAAGGCTGGCAGACCAAATGGTCAGCAAGGGTTCGGGGCATGGCAATCCAGGCCGCCCCATGTTCGGTCTGAACGGTGTGATTGAGATCAAAGTTGACCGATGGTAAGCCGACGGTCGCTGTGGTGTGCGGGGCTCGCCACAGGGTGTGTGGTTTCAGTTCGTCTTCCATCGCTTTCAGCCGGTCGTTCCACAGCCGTTCAGTGTTGGGCGTTTCAAAGGCAGCGAGTGCGGAATGCGTCTGCCCCATGGCTTTGATCAACCCATCGATTGAATCCGGTAATGAAGCGTCTGGAAGGTAGGCTTCATAGAGCAAAATGCGGTCATGGGCACCGGCGTTCCATCCACCGTTTGGTAGCAGCAATGCCAAGCCGTTAACGCATGTGGCCCAAGGCTCAAAGCGGGCCATACGGGACACATCCTCCCCGACGAGAAAAGGGCACACACGAGCGATGAAGCGATCGTCAATGTTGAGCAGCATGCCAAATTGATCTTCTGAGAGAAGGCGAACCTGTTCAACCGAGTCCGGCCACGAGCCCCAAAGCACTCCGTTTCCCGGTGGAGTGTTCCACCAATCAGCCGACATCACGTTGGAGATGTCCCACATTTGGGCCCGTCCAAACGAAGTGCGGACTTCGCCTGCGGATTGGGCTTCCTCCATGGATTGCTGTGCAATCCCTGATGGCCACCACGCAGGCTCCTCCATGAGTCTGCCAATCGTTCCAAGTTCTCAAGCGTGCCGTTGGTGATTTTGATGATTGTTGAGGCGGAATGAGGAGGCGATGAAATGAAACGCCATGTCGGGTTGGAAGGGATAAGGGTGGGGCTATGGGAATCTCAGAACGCATGGGTGATGTCCTCGGTTTGGCCGTGGAATCCAAGCTCATGCGTGAGATTGCTGAACATCCAGTCAGCGTGAAGCACCTCGCCATCATCATGGACGGCAACCGTCGATTTGCTTGGAAAAGCAACGTGGCTGCAGGCATTGGTCATCGCATTGGAAAGGAAAAACTCGAGAAGGTACTGGACTGGGTCCTCGATATCAACATTCCTTGGCTGACCGTGTATGCGTTATCGACAGAGAACCTCAATCGGCCACAGGATGAATTGGATGTGCTGTTCAAGTTGTACGTCGAAGGCCTGCATGACATCGCAGATGATCCTCGGATTCACGAAAATAAAGTCAGGGTTCAAATCATTGGGCGCAGGGAACTGCTGCCTCAATCGGTCAACGACGCCATTGATTATGCCGAATCGAAAACGAGCGACTACGATGCCTTCGTGTTCACCGTTTGCCTGGCTTATGGTTCTCGCGAAGAGATGATTGACGCCATCCGATCGATCGCGGAAGAGCACGCTGATGGAAGCCTCCCCCTCGAGTCAATCGACGAACAAGCGGTTTCAGATCGCCTGTACACTGGAGACATGCCGGATCCAGACCTGGTCATTCGAACCAGTGGAGAGGAACGAATTTCCAATTTCTTACTTTGGCAAATGGCCTATTCCGAACTCTACTTCACCGATGTGTTTTGGCCGTCCTTCCAGAAGAAGGATTTGCTCAAAGCGGTTCGAACCTTCCAAGACCGCCGGCGCCGCTTCGGAGAGTGAATCCCATGGTCGTGTGCGATGAGTGCAACGGTTGGCTGAACCCAGCGTTGGCTGCGGACTCGGCGGTTCGCAGGGGAGACGAGGTCCTGCTCATCCAACGAAAGTTCCCCCCCATGCAAGGTGCGTGGGCATTTCCCGGTGGCTTTGTTGAACGGGATGAAGATCCAATGAAGGCCGCACTTCGTGAACTGGAAGAGGAAACTGGCCTAATTGGAACGGATGCAAAACTCCTGATGGTGATGGGCGACCCTGAACGTGACCCTCGAAAGCACATCGTCTCGATTGTCTATGAGGTTCTGGTGACTGAGGACCAAACGCCGACGGCTGGCGACGACGCACAGGATGCAAGGTTCTGGCCAATCAACACTTTACTTTCGGGTGAAGTCGAATTTGCTGGTGACCACCTCACCATACTCAAAAATTGGCTCAATCAATGAGCGCCATACCAAGCCATTGAGCCAACTGAGCGCGAGCATCTGGCCATGCTGCCGGCTCCAATGCTTCAGTCAGGTGCAAACCGGTCAGAAATTGAGCGTGCAGTGAATGCCAGGCCTCACCTTCACATGCCTCAGTCCATCGAAACAAAGGGTATCCTTCGTCTTCGAGTCTGGTCAGAAATCCACGCTGAGCGGCACTCACAAGCAAGGTTGGAACGCCCAAAAGAGCAGCTTCACTTGCCATGGTGACGGACTGTGTGATGACGCCATCGTGGGCTGAAAGTTCTTGGACAAGCGCCCATGGGTTGCCTTGGTATTCCTGTTCATCTGCTTTGGTCACAAGCAGACCATCCCAGGTTGCCTCCGGGATAGGAATCACTTCATCCCCATCGTGTGCCCCATTGCCAAGCAAGCGGCGAACCACAACCCTCGGAGGGTGACTGACGGCTGATGGACGAAGGCTGGGGCGGAGGTGTACGTGGCCATGCAAGCCATCCATTCGGTGGAGTGTTGCTGATGAGATCTTAGCCAAGAGCCCACCGTCAATGGTCGAATCCCAGTGGGTTGGAAGAACATAGTGGGTTGCGCTTTGCAACGCAAGACGGTGTGCGGTGTGATTCGGTTCCGTGTCGCTGATGTACCAGCGCTCGCGAATGGACGAAAGGCGTCGGCGAAGCAAAGGAGAACGGCAGGCCAAGAGTTCAATCGCAGCACCGATCACGACGATGCGTTCAATCGGGTGTGGCGAGGCGTTACATTGCTTCAGAAAGGCGTGGCTTGAGCGCCAGCGTTGAAGGGCGATTCGACGCTTTTTTGCACCGATTGGGCGTTCAACCCAATGCGTCTGGCGCCGAGGTATGTGACCGTCTCCACTTTCCAGCATCGCTTCAACTTCCATCCTTTTGGTGGCAATGATGACATCGTTGCTCTGCCCTGCACGCAAAAACGGAGCAAGAAGGCGAACGTGGGCGGGATGATCCAAGACCCAGCAGGTTCGCATGGCCCTGCCTTGCGCGCCCATGTTCTCAATGCATCGCTTGATGGCGAGAAGTTGATGGGGCGCTTCGGACCACATCGGGGTATGGAAAAGCAACGAATTGACCCCCCAGGCACCAAGAAATACGCCCCATATTCACCTGGCGTTGTCGTTGGAAACACCATTTGGCTGTCTGGCCAGATCGATGTTGATTCGGGTGACACCATTGAAGTTCAAACTCAAGGCGCACTCAACAAAATTGACGCCTTGCTTGGTGAAGCTGGGGCTTCGAAACACGATGTTGTGTTCGCTCAAGTCCTCCTCAAATCAATGGATTTCTACGCTCCAATGAATGAAGTCTATGGAGCATGGGTGGATTCAATCGACGTCAAGCCCGCTCGAGCAGCCTTCGCAGTCGATGCGCTCCCTGCCGATGCGCTTGTCGAGATCGTGGTTCAAGCCATCCGTTCGTGAGGCACTTGCATGCCGGGCTCACCTTACCTTGAGGAGCCTCCAAAGGGTTTGATGACATGGCCGAGGTTGCTCAAAATGACTCTCCCGTTTGCCCTCATTGGCCTTGTAGGGGCCGTCTATCTCGATGCGGTGTTCGAAGTGCTTGCGGTGTTCACAGGCGCATTGTTCATCGTCGCGTTCGCTCGTCGTTGAATCCCATAGGTATCCTTGAAAGGGTCAAGCCAATCGAGGCATCATGGACGAATGGCCTGTTCAATGCTTCAAAGCCTACGATATTCGTGGACTCTCAAACGGTGATGGTACCGGCGAATTAACCCCCCCGTTCGCTTATCGGCTCGGACGCGCTATGGCAACCTACCTTGGTTGCGATGCGTTTGCTGTTGGGCGAGATATTCGTGATTCCTCGCCTGCGCTCACCCGTGAACTGATTCGAGGTCTTGTCGAGGGCGGTGTTGAAGTGCATGATTTGGGCATCGTTTCCACGGGTTGTGTCTACCATGCATGCTGGACACTTCCAGTTGATGGTGGCGTGATGGTGACCGCAAGTCACCTGCCAATGCCAACCCATAACGGATTCAAGATGTGCAAAGGCACTTTGCCGCTTGCTGGTGAAGAAATTCAAGAATTGAAAGACGTCTTCTTGGCTGGAGAATTCCGAGTCGGTGAAGGGAGCGTGCGTGACACGCCTCACTTGGACACCTACCTCGACGCCATCATGGAATCAACCGGTCCGATTGCCCGCCCAGTCAAGGTTGCTGTCGATTGTGGCAACGCTGTACCTGGCCCTGCCATGTCCATGTTGCTCGACAAGATGGGTGTGGATCATGTGGATCTTTACTGCGATTGGGACGCTAGTGAACCAAACCACGGTGCCGATCCAACACGACCAAAGAACATGGTCGATTTGGGCAAGGCTGTCGTTGAACATGGCTGTGAATTCGGACTTGGTGCAGACGGCGATGGTGACCGTTTGGGCGCCGTCGATGAGACGGGCGCCTTTGTCTATCCAGACCGCTTGATTGCGTTGCTTGCCGACGATGTGGTTGGCACTGAGGAAGGAAAAGACCTGCTGATTTACGATGTCAAGTGCTCGATGAACGTCGAGAAAGCCATCGTTGCCGCAGGTGGCCGACCAATGATGGCCAAAACCGGACATTCGTTCATGAAGCGAGTGTTAGCAGCCCATCCAGATGCGTTGATGGCTGCAGAAATGAGCGGTCACATCTTCATGGCTGACCGTGGATGGTACGGCTTTGATTGTTCATTGTACAACGCTGCTCGTATCATTGAGTTGTGGTCGCGCACCAATGGAGTGAAGTTCAGTGAAGAATTGAATCGCTTAGCACCTAATTTGCCGACCACTGGTGAGGTCAAGGTGCCTTGCGCTGAAGACAAGAAACTCGAAACTGTGGCTGCCATTCAGGGAGCATTTGACGACTACGACTCCTCAACCATAGACGGTATTCGGGTTCGCTTCAACAACGACAGCACAGGTGAGCAAATCGGATGGTACTTGGCTCGTAAGTCAAACACCGAACCAATCCTTGTGATGCGCGTCGAGGCTGTCGATGAAATGGTGCTGAAAGCCCTGCTGATGATGATTCAACAGCGAGTTTCACCGATCATCAACGTGGATGCATTGAGCGCTTGAACGCTCAAGTTCATTCAAACATCGGTCAGTTCGATGTATGGTGCGATGGTGTAATCGAAGACGATCAGTTCGACGGTGTAGGACACAGTTTCGCCGTCATCGGTTCTTTGACAAGCAATTGGTGGGACTTGCCCGCCAGTGTTCGCTGTTACCGAAATTTCAACCATGTGATCTCCTAGTCCAGCCCCCATTGAATCAATTTCGGACATAATTTCTGCTTCAGTCAAGCCTGAAATTACCCCAGTCATCGAAGAGTTATACCATTCAGCAGACACATCATGCGCTCCATTCCCACCATTGTTTTGCCCTTCTCCTGTGTTTGATATGTTAAGATGCGTGACCATTCCTGAGATGGTATCTGCTCCGTCACCACCAATGCAAGCGGCAGTTGAATCTTCATCTTCGTCGTATGAGAGAGTTAAGCGAACCCCTACAATGTTCAGTTCATCTGCCGAATCGATAGAATCGGTATTGAATGTTTCAGACCAGGTTTGGCCGTCTGCAACATATTCTGTACCGGCATCAAGTTGAACAAAAGTCAGTTCGCCTGAGACTTCGTAGTCACGGACACCGCCCATGCCAGAAGCACCGTCCACGCCGCTCGCTGCAAAGGAGAAATACGCTGGGAAAGCAATGAGGAAGAAGCCGATGCAAATGA
>Ga0209716_1001588_pt1 | contig 16627 bp, 14 predicted proteins | sample COGITO_mtgs_1205_FD_184811 | JGI IMG/M metagenome (GOLD analysis project Ga0209716, IMG submission 184811) | Pelagic marine microbial communities from North Sea - COGITO_mtgs_120531 (SPAdes) (version 2) | ecosystem: Environmental > Aquatic > Marine > Epipelagic ...
CTGTTGTAAAGTTCCAACTAAAGTTAGATACCTTACCAAATACTGCATCATAGTTACCGTTTGATTTGGATCTTTCTGATTCTATTTTACTTAGCATATCTAAGTCACTAACACCATTTACCTCCCACCAATAGTTATCTATTAGGGTATTGGAGGGGGTTGTAAAAGTATTATCATTTTTTAAATATTTAGAATGACCCCATTCAATAAGCATGGTAAACCCTAACCTTAAGTATAATGTTTCTATTAACTCAAACTGAAATTTATTATATGCTGTTATGGTTAGTTCTGCGGAGCGAATGGATCCCCTATTTATGTGTTTAATATTAAAACTAGTTATACCAGGAGAGGGTTGGAGACCAAATTCATTTCCCCCAAAACCATAGGATTTATTATTAAGTAATGTATTATTTGTAGATACACCACTATTAAAGGAGTTTGTGTTTTTATTATATATGGTGTTATGTAAAACCGCACTTTGAGCTAAGGACATTCCCCTCTTATCTTTAACACTGCTACCCTCTGCATTTAAATTTTGGAGTTTTGTTATTTTCCCATTTCCATAAGAATCCGAGTTTACAGAAACAGATGATGCCATTTTAACCCAAGATGTTCTTGAATTAAGATATGACATCTCTTGAGCTGTTCTATTTTGACTAAAACCAGAACCATATACTTTTTGTCTGGCATCTATTTGACCATTTACATACTCCTTAAATGGTTCGCCAACTACGGGTATTTGACTTTTTGCCATGATTATTCATTTAGAACTTTAAAATTTGATAGAATGCCTGACACGTTTGCTGGTATTCTTAGTTGTATTCCTGTTGGTGGGAAGTATGATGATTGATCTAGTGTATCGTTTGCCATAGATATAACCCACCAAAGAGTTGAATCGTTATAATATTGTAATGCTAACTCATCATACCTGTCACCTATAGTAGAATATACATACAAATCTTCAAAACTCAAAGGGATTTTTTGATATTTTGTAGTTGTATACATCTGGTTGCCCATGCTACCTGTTGTGGTTGGTTGGTCTACGTATCTATTCATTATTTTCCTGTATTTTCAGGTTTAGTCTTATTTACGTTATATCCTGTGTTTGTGGGTTGGGATGCTGCTAGAGCAATATATCTTTGTAACCCGTATGAAGATACTGCACCATTTTCAAACCCAAGTTTTTGTTTTTGAACTACAAAATCATGTATTGGTCTAAATGAAAATCCAGATACCTCTATAACATGGGGTAGTTCTTTAACACTTGTATCATGTCTAAGACCCCCACCACCTTCAATCTCAGTACCACCTTCTGGTGCGCCTGCTACTGCTATTTCCCATGGTGAGTTATCTGGGATATTAAGTGAAAGTGATTCTATAAAACCATATTGTTCATATAGGTACCCACCTACAGTTAATCTTACTAAAGGCCCAGCCATATATTTACCACCTACATAATCAGGTGCTAAGTTAGATGCTAGGTAGTTTAGTTTTTGATGCATTATCATCAACTCGTTTTTACTTTGAGCTGGTACTGTCCAGTTCATAGAAATAGAACGATCGAATCCTTCGTAGTTATAGAAGTTTTCAGCTCTACCCATAAACTTTTGTGATGACCAAGATGAGTTATAGTTGTCAGAAAACGATCCTAAAAACGCTCTAAAGTGTATGTAGTTACTTCTTGATGGGTTTTCTGGGTCTACTGATGCTATTCTAAACTTAACTAAATCGTTAAGTGATGGATCATTTTTTGCAGTTAATCCTGATCTGTATATTGAGTGGGCTGTTATTTTATCTAATGGTGTTGATTTTCCATCAATCCTTTTACCTAGTTGGTAATCACTTATATTACCACGTTGTCCAGGATCACCTACACCTACTCTATTTACTATGTTTTGGGTTTCATAGTTTAGGGATTTAGATATAGTTTCTTCTGGTTGTTTAGTAAGTAATTTTCTAAAATCAGGTCCTATTTTAGAACTAAGATTTGGGGGTCGTTCTATTAACTGTTTTTGAGTTAAAGTAGACGAAAAAGAACCTTCTGGGTTAGTTACTTTCTCATTCGTTTCAAACCCATTTTGATATACTGAGGTATTCTTAAGTACTATTTTGTTTTGACTTAAATCTCTTATACCTCCTTCACTTATACCAAGTTTAGTATCTACCTCAGTAAGTCTTTGATATGTAAGGGAAACTGATGAGTATTCATTTAAAATCTGATTAGATTTTATATTTAATTTATACCCATTTTGATTGTATTGGTGGTCAAAAACCCCATAATTAAAGAAGGATAGTGTTTCTACACCACTAGTAGCACCTCCTAATGAAGCAGCATTTTCAGATCCGCCCCTATTAGTAATAGAGGATATTGTGAAATCCTTAAGTTTTATATTTGGGTTTACCTTAGATGGTCTACCACTTTCTGTAAAGAAACCAGATTGAGCTAACTTATCGTTGTTTTTACCTGTACGTTGTTCAGGTGACATTCTGATTGTAGTGCGACCTACACCTAAAACTGATCCAGGTCCTCCACTATATGAATCTAAAATATTAGGTCCATCTAGTTTAATAAACTTTGATTTTAACTTATCAACAAAAGATCCTAGAGGGTTTGATGCGTTGGTGGTTTTATTGATCTTATTATTGAGATAACCTACTAATCTATTTTGTGGGGTTTCTTGACCTCTCTTAACAGTTTGAGCATATGTAGGTAGTTCTAATGGGTTGGCAACATCTAATCCAAGGATTGTGTTATCATCATCTGGTCCTGTTTTTCTAAAGGGATTGACACCTTGTTTATTAAGATGTCCGCCTAATCCCACAACACCTACTTGAGCTAACGTTGACGTTGGTAGGTAAGCACCCTCGTTGAGAATACCAGAGGCCTCAGTAGCAACGCCTGATCTTGATAATAGATTTTGTTTAACAAAGAATAACTTACCTCTTGTAGTCTGAGTTAATACTTTAGACATACGCTTTACATCAGTCATGGAATCCTTTAAAGTTCCATTTCTAAGCAGAAAGTCGGTTTCCTCCTTACCTGACCATTGATCCTCCAAAGGTGGAAGTTCAGTCCAGATAAGGGGTTCTATTGGGGATTGATTACCTATATTACCACCAATAGACCAAGGAGTAATATGTCTTTGACGATGTCCTCCAGATCTATCACGTAATCCATTAATTTTATCCCAAGATTCGACTTTATCTTTGAATAAGCCCATATAACTCTAGATTAATATATTAATTAATCTGTTGTATCTTGTAGTCTAACAGATGTTACTCCAGTTGCTATAGCAAAATCTTCATAGTTACCCTTAGAGAATGTGTTGTTGATTGGAATAATACCATCGGCTGATAGAGCCACTGTTGGTTGAGCACCATTGTTTGCTGATTTAGGAGATCCTGCGTTGATTAAACGATCTTCAAGTCCTTTGTAAGCCATAATTTATTGTTTTTAGTTATTATTGGTTTATTATAAATATTATTGGATTTGGTAAGTATTCATAGCTGTTACAGTTCCAAACTTAGTTCCGTTCATACTTACTGTTCCTTCTTTAGTTGCTATGTTTTCTAATACTCTTTTAATAGCACTTAACTCACTTTCCATTCTAGCGTTATTAGCTGGTGCTACGGTTTGTGTTGTAGTGTTATTTGAAACCATACTATTTGTAGTAGGTTTATTAATAACTGAGTTTTGTTCTAGGTTTGTACCTGCTACGATTGTATCTTTATCGTTAAATGCTATTTTACCTTCAGGTGTTGATAATATACGTTTACCATAACCAGGTATAATACCATCATCCATTTTTGAGTAAGCTGCAATAGACGCTAACATAGCTGCTGTAGCTCCTACGGCAACTGGGATTGCTGCTGGTCCCATAAACGCAGAATAAGAACCCCACATTTTAGCTATTGAAGCACCAATTTCTAATCCTTTGACTACCTTTAAACCATTTATAAGAGCTGGTAGTCCTGATATTAACTTACCAAATCCTAAACCTCCTATAACTAATGCTATTGCTGTTGATTCACCTAATATATCGGTGAAAAACTTTGCTATAGAACCTAATGGACCAGCTGCTAGATCTGTAAGTGCACCTTGTAGTTTTTCAATAAGTAGACCAAATGCTTCTTGAGTTTTTAACATTTCTACTTGCTTAGCGACTTCTTCTCCTTTTAAAGCGACTATTTCCCTTTGACTCATTTCCCCATACTGCTGCATCAATAGTGATTCCGATAATCCATCAACTGACATACCAATGGCATCAGCCATTGCTTCTTGTTGTATTCTATTCATATTGGAGAAATCTTCAAAATCACCCATTTCGCGATTAATCTCCTCCATTAATGTTTTCTGATCGTTATTTAGGGCTGCTAATCTAGCTTTTTCTAGATTAATATCTCTACCTAATAATAACTCTGCTTGTAGTTCTGCGTTGATAGATGATTCAAAATCTAATAACTTACCTGCTATTGAATTTACTTGATCTAAACTTAAACCTAATGCTTTAGCTTGTGCTACACCTTCAGTTAACGCTACTACAGAACCTTGGAATTGAGCTAAACCGTATGCTCCGGCTTTACCAACTTCATCCATCACTTCCTTAACGTCTATACCAACACCTTCTTGTGCTGACATAGCACTTATGGATTCATATTGAGCTAATTTCTGTTCTTCTAAACTTACACCTGTTGCTTCTGCTATTTGTCTAAGTTTTGTAGCGGAATCAGCTCCTATACCTAACTGATTAGTAAGTTTACTCTGTGCTGCTGCGTTTTCAGGTATGATTTTACCGGATATACCTAGAGCTTCGTTAAACTGCATTTGTGCCTCTACTAACCTTTTAGTAGTTACAGTAATATCACTTGTTGAAGCTGCTATTCCAGCAAATTCTCCTCTTATTTTTTGACCTTCCTCGTATGATACATTCATACTTTTAGCAAGATCAACTACTTGGGAATTTACTTGACCTGCTGCTGCTACAAGAGCAGTGAATATAGCTTCTGGGGATTTTAAGGTATTACCTAAACCCTCAAATGTCTTTAACATTGTATTACCCAATATTTTAAATTGGGTTGTTGCATCATTGACTGATTCTCTTGCTGATTGTTGTAGGTTGTCAAATTCATCATTTGCCTTACTTAAATCAACATTTACCTCACCTATTTTAACTTGAATAGGTTTATTTTTTTCAATAATATCTTGTTTTTGCTTTTCAAGATCAGCAAGTCCATCGTTTAACTGTGATGCCAACTCTTTGTTACCTATCTCTTCAGCTTCAGTAATTAGAGCATATTTTTCTTTTATATCTTCGTCAACACTTGAGGTATCTATTAATGAGGAGGTTAATTCTGTAAGCTTATCTTTTGCCTTAACAATATCAAGGTTTATTGGTATGATTTTGGATTGGAAATCATCCCCTTGCTTAATTGTATTTATTGCTTCAGCAGCTGCTAGTTCAGCATTTGCTTTAATTTGATTGATATCAAATATACCTGTTATACCTGTTACTTTAGAAAGTGAAGTTAAAAGACCACCTGCAATACCAATAGAACCTTCGATTGCCTGTCTATCCTTAAGTTCATTTGATAAACCCCTAGTTATTGTATCCTGTTTGTTTGAGGATTCATCTAGTATAGCATTAGCATTACCTAATGCTGTTATACTTTCATTATAAAGTTTATTTGATTCTTTTAGTTTTTGAAGGTTTTCTTTCCTATTTTTTAATTGATCTTCATTAAGTTTACCTTGTTTTTCTAAACCAGATAATCTTTGTAAGTTTAATAAGGCATTATCTCTTTCAACTGCAGCTGATATTGCTTGGTTTTTAACCTCTTCTCGTTGTTGTTTAAGGGTAGAAAAAGCTAAATCAGACTTTTTCTGCATAGATATAAGTTCCTTAGTATCTAATTTTATTCCTTGTTCTCTTTGTGATAAAAGGTTACCACTTATACTAGTTAGGGTTTTGGTGGCACTGTTTATTTGATTTATTGCTGATTTACCATTGGTTAATTCACCAACTATACTTTGAAGGGAAGCAAAAACGTTTTGAAACTCGTCATTAGTATTATTTATCTCACTATTAACTCCTTTTAAACCTGCGTCTAATTGTTTAATAGAAGCATTAACATCCTTAATATTTTTAGTGTCAAAACCCTTAAATGGATTTTCCTTACCTAACTGATCATACTTTATTTGTATATCATTAAGTAAGGAGTTAATCTGATCTAGTTCCTGTTTTGTTGGTGTAGCCAAAGTAAAGGTGTTTTATTATAAATATTACTACTTATAACTTGTTTTAGTATATTGTTGAGAAGCTGCCTTAAAGTCCTGAACGTTTACTTTACCATCCTCACCTACTAACGTTTGTTTTGTAGAACTATTACCCTTAGATGCTTGTTCGTTTGCCTCATTTTGTTTCTCGTAATGTTCGTTTATTAACTTAAAAGTCGTATTACGAAGCCAAATAGGCATATTATACAAAGTACTATAGTTATAGCCCCCGTTACCGTGAAATATTATTTCGTGTATTTGTCTAAATAAACCAGCTCTATAAGTCGGAGTCAGGCCAAAAAAAGCTGAGTCCAATGGGGATTTCCCTATCGATTCCTGCTGAACTGCGAAAGGTCATGTCTACATCAGGCATACACGTTTTATAGTGTTTCCTGAATGCACGTGAATCCATAGCTAACATAAAGTTATCTACAAACTCGCCAACTGACTTGGCAGCACCGTCTCCTTCTACGGCAGTTATAATGGTTTTTAATCTAGTTGAAATAGCGGGAGAAGAATCTGGTTTGATTTTCTTTATCCCTTCAATATCTTTTTCGATACGTTTTTCGTCTTTACCTGTTAAAAGTTTAAACTTAATAACTGTATCTGCTTTTGGTAATCTAAACTCAAACTCATTTTTACCTTTTGGTAGGTTATCAAAATCTATATCAACATTTTCTAGTTCTGATAGATTTACTACATCGTCTACTCCGGCTATTCTAACGGGGTATTCTGCACCGTACCCAAGTACGCGAGCAGCTATTAGTAGTGCGTTTTTATCGCCTAATAATAAGTCATCTACGGTAAACTTTGGTGCTACTATAAGTGATTCTAATAGTTTATCTAAAACTGTACCTTTTGTAATATAGTTTTGGTTTGTTAGTATATCCTCTTCACGAGCAGTCATATACTTGATTTCAACTTCTCCAGTTGCTAAAGGTGAATCCTCAGCATAAAAATGTCCTTTTGAAGGTAGCATTACTGTTTCTGTTGGGAAATTAAACTCTGCCATAATCTTGATTTGTTGTAACGTTTTTATTATACATAATAATATAAAAAAAGGGTTGACATAAGCCAACCCTCTTTTATAAAATATTTGTATTTCTTTCTAGAAGTTCAATACTGCGTAATCAATCTCACACGTCATAGTGATTTGTTGAGCTGTTGATTCGTTATCGAATCCGTACTCACCAAAGTCAGCATTAGAAATCATTGCACCTTTTAAAATCCACTCAGAAACGACATCTCCAACAGGTCCTAATACATTGAAAGTTAAATCTTTCTTGTAGAAGTCACTATATCCATCTCTTCCTGTTACACTTTCGTGGTGTAGACGAACCCATTCCATAATAGATTGAGCTCCAGAAGGTGTGATAGCATCATATAACGTAAACGTTACTGGTTGCCATACAGTTTTTCCTTTAATATTCCTTCTTGTGTTAACGTGATTAAGAGTTATTACTTCCTGACTCATTTGGATCGCACTTACTCCTTTAATCATGTAAGATGGAAAACCGTCAATCAGCATCATGTACCTGTTCTGTTGTTTCGGTTCAAAGGCCGTGAAGAACATTTCGTTAGTATCGAGTATCGCCATTTTGTGTTTTTATTTTATTATAAATATTTAATTCTCTGTTTTTTATTCGAAAGTAGCTCCAGTTGGTGTAACATTGAAATCTAATAATACGAATTCAGCAGTTTTGGTTGGTTGTAAGAAGATTTGACCTACTAATTGGTTTCTATCTACTACATCTGGTCCGTTATTAGACTCATCCATCACTGTCTTAAACGCATATAAACCTTGACGTTGTTGTACTGATTCTAAGTATGGGTTTACTTGTGTTAAGAAGTTATTTCTAGTTGAAGCTGAGTTTTGTTCGAATACTAATGTATCTGCTATTTGAGAAACATATGTTTTAACAGCGATTAATAATCTACGAACATTTACTCTATCTAAAGCAGAAGCACGTTTTTGTAGTGTTTTCTGTCCAAATACTACTACTCCACTATTTGGGAAAGTAGCAATTGGGTTTACATTTGCTCCATATAGTGTATCTCTTGTAGATGAAGGTAATTTACGTTCTGCTCTAATAACAGATCCTAAAGCTCCTCTTGTTAAACCTGCAGGTGCGAACCATGCATCTGCTGATGCGTCTGTGTAAGCATATACTCCTGGAATCATAACTGATGCAGGTACCCAAACTTGTTTTCCTGTTTCAGGATCGATTGTTTGACACCATGGCCAGTATGCAGTAGCATAACTAGAATCGAAAGCTGCTGCTTGAGTAGTTACTGTACCTACGTTTGCTTGGTAGTTAACTAAATCTACGATGGAAATATTATCTCCTCTATTTACTGAGTTATTAGCTACTGATGAAACGATTGAAGCACCGTTTTGTGATGTTACTCCAGGTACAGATATTGAATTGTATCTGTATTCATCTTTATTAGCCATTAATTGAACTGCTATTTCATAATCACTAGCTGTTAGTCCTTGAATATCTGCTGTTGATACATTTTCGTAGAAGTTAGCAGCACTAGCTGTATTAAAGAATGCTCCTGTTGCTCCTGTAAACGAACCTGAACCTACTATAGGTAAAGATGATGTGAAAGCTGATTTAGCTTGTCCATTATTATCAAAGTAATCTGGTGTTTTTGTATGTACACTTTTAACTCTAATGAAACTTGATTTATTACGGAATGTACCTTGGCTTTGGATGTAATAATCCGCACCATCATTCATTACTACTTTTTTAGAGTTTCCTATTACGGATTCAATGTAGTTTTCAGCTTTTGGATCTAAAGATAAGTTTGTCCAAGTTTCTAATACTGATTTGTCTCTGTTATTATCATCTCCTCTACGAACTAATAAACTAAACTGTCCTGATTGGGCATTAACAGATGATACTTCCCAACGAATGTTATCGCTTGTACCTAACTCTAAAGCTCCTTTTGATTGAGAACCTGAGTTATTCATAATATCCCCTTCAGATAGAGTTTCTAATGTGAAAGAACTAGATGTATCAGAATTGATAACAGATGTTGATTCAGCAGAACTGAAAGAACCACTAGTTACTCTAGTAACTAATACTGATTCTCCTCCATTTTGGAAATAGTTGTAAACGGAAATACCCGTTAAATAATTGTAGCTATCTGAGCCACTTGTTACAGCCCCACCAAATATTGACTTATACTGTGAATATGAAGTAACGGTAGTTGGGATTTCTACAGGTCCTTTAACAGCTGGTCCAATAATAGCGGCACCAACGGTTACTGGTCCTTGTGATACTTGAGATGAGTCATTTTCTCTTGCAAGTACTCCAGGTGATAATAATGTTTCTGCCATTTTATGTGTTTATTAGTATTATTCGTTTGTTATAAATACTAAAACCTTTTTCAAAAACCTATTTGGTTGGCGTTATTTTGCCAGTTTCTATATTTATTGTTCCATCTCCATACTTTGTTGTAAGGGTTGATGCGAATTCGGAACGATCTTTGTCAAATTTTTTCTTAAAATCTAGAAGTTCATCTTCTTGTTCATCTAATTGTATTCTTTGATATGATAACTGTCCAAAGGATAGTATGATGTTTTCTTCTTTAATTCTAAAATCTTTTAGTTTTTGTAACTCTTCTTTTTCTAATAACTTATCTTCCATTTTATTTATTTATTGGTTATTCTATAATGTAATAACGTTTCCATCACAATCAAACCCATGTACTGTCTCTTGTGTTACTACTACTTGAGCTTTTGAGTTATATGCTTTTAAAGCTGAAACGTCTTTTTGTAATACTTCAGGTATTAATTGACCTTTTAATCTAATATTAAATGAACCTCTAACTAATCGTTCTTGACCATCTGTTAGTTGTGCTTCAGTTTGGAATGAGTCAATATAACATCTAAACTTAAATCGTTCTGGATCACCCCAATACGAATCTGAAGCATATTCCATTGCTTCAACTAATGCGTTTAGTTGTTCCATATAATATGTTTGCATAATACAACTATAATCTACAGTTACATAATCACCAACTACAATAGCTTGTGTTTGATGAACTGGTTTACGATTATTGATTAAATCAAAGTTATTATATGAGTTTTTACTATTGTATCCCTTATTTAGACTATAATATAAATGTGGACTATTAGAATCTATCTTAGCTGTAACTGATCTATCTTTTTCTATTGAGTTACGTTGTGCTACGATTAGTGGTAACATAATAGACCCACCTTTATCTCTATAATAACCATCTTTTTGAGCTGATTTCCATCGTTCAGGTGAAGCATATATTACAGGTACAGGTAAACGTCCTCCGTTTTGATAAACAAAAGGTTGTATTACGTTATTAAAGTAATAAAACACTGCTTCATCAACGTCTTGTAAACCAACTTTAAATGGTTTAGTTGCATCGTTTTTAACTGATAGTTTAGATGATCTATTAAAATCAATACCTGTTTGTTGTTCGTTATTATTAGCAGGTTGATTTGGATTACCTAGATTAGTTAAATCATATGGTTCTTGATCATCTCTAGATAACTCAACTTGCGTCTTAGGACGGGGTTTTAGATTTCGTTTAGATGCAGGTACGTTAGGGATAGCAGGTGTTCTACCTTGAGCGGCATTATAAGATCTTTCAAATATTTGTGAGGGTGTTAAACCCTTGTTGCTATTGTTTCCCATAGTTACATTCTTTCTTTATAAGGTGAAATATTTAACTTGTCGCTAGGAACATAATGTGTAGATGCTATAATAGATATACTAGAACCAAACTTCTCTAATCCTGGATTCAAAGGATTTTGATTATTAGGGTAAGCTGGGTTTTTACCTCCAAAATATTGGTTAGCTGTTAGTGAATCTATTTCATAGTATCCTTCTTGATATAATACTATATCACCAACTTCAGGTACATACATAGAATCAACTAAGTCATCTCTAAAAAATGCAAATGTTATTCCTTGGTTAAAGTTTACACCAAGTTCACTTTCAGGATATTCTTGATCTTGTCTACTAATAAGACAATTAAATAAAAACGGACCATCAAAAAACTTTTCACCAGCTGCCTCTCCATACATGTTGACTTTAGTTTCCTCAGTCTTGTACCTATAGAATGCTGCTTGTTGAGTGATTATATCACCCATAATCTCTCTATTAAGATTTCTTAATAAAGATACGTCTCTACTTCCTGCAAATAATGCCATATTATGCTACGTAAATTGTGTATGGTACTTGGGATAAATCGTCTTTAACAAATTGTCCTTCTGCTGCTTTTCTTTCTAATAACGCTTGTCTAGATGTACTATCTAAATAATCTCTTAACCTTACTATTAATTCTTCTTTTTCTGCTGTTCCTTGAGATATCAGTTCTGAACCATTTAGGGTTATTTCTGCTCCTGGAATTGGAAGGTTGGCATATTTACCTCTAATATTACCTAGTACTTGTTTAACTAAAGCTAAAGCGTATTCTTGAATCCATTCTCTACCTACAGAGTTTATGCGTGAGAATATAGGATTTTTATAAGGAGCATCAGCTACTGATGTAATAGTTTTAGCTGGGCCATCACCAAGATCACCTTCAACTGTCGCCATTCTATCACTTTTTATGATATATTCGAAACGTATTATTGAGTCCGCTGTAGGGATAGGAAATATTCTAAGTTTATTGTTTATTAACTCAAACGAATAGTTAGATCTTCTAACTTGTTCATTCATTTCGATTGCTTGTATTGTTTGTAAATCAAACGATAGAGGCATCATTAAATAGTTAGTTGCTGGTGACATTGAAGCAAACCCAAATGAGTTAAACATTGCTTGAAATCCAAATCCAGTACCTGAGTATGGATCGTAATATTGTGTTATTGCAGGTGGTGCTTCGTAAAATACTCTTTTTACCTCTATACCACCTTTTTTATCTAATCCTTGAGACTTAGCCCAAGCATTTAGATCATAGTCTTGTGTATTAGCTTCCATCACTATACTACCTGTATGGTAAGTTATATTACCACCTGATCCTGCTTCAGAGCCATATTGTTGAGCTATTCTAATAGTACTAGCCATTGATGGAGTTATAACAGCATTAGATAAGTCGACTTGAGCATCACCACCTTCTATCGATAGTTGATTATCTCTAATCTTAAATGCGAATACTTCGTTACCATAAACTGTTGTAGCTCTTTCTAAAGCATTGTAGAAGTTAATATCTTGAAGTTCAACATCAACTATGGGATATCCTAAGTTTTGAGCGGCAAACCTAGCAAACTGGTCTGCTGATTGTTGGAAATCATAATCATCGTCATAATACCCATAAGGTGTTGGGTTTGATTTAGGATCGAATGATGATGAACCAGGCCAAATTGGAATATTCATATGTATGTTTTATTATAAATATTAGAGAGTTATTAATTATAAGGATCCCAATACAACCCATCCTTGATTTCCAGTAGTATACATTAATCTAAAGGCAGCTGTTGGTCTATCTAAATTTAAATTTTGGGTATCTCCCATTATTTTCTCCCCATTCCCATTTACTGAGTTTGTTGTAATGTTTGATCTATTGGATATGTAAATTGAATCTCCATCTGATGGGGAAAGAGGTAATGTTAATGTATATGGAGTAGACTGTTCAAATACATATACTTTATTTTCCTCAGCTGTGGTGTTTGAGGTTATATAAGTTGAAGAGTATGTTGTGGCTAATTTAACCCATTGACCTGCATGAGAAAAGTAGGCTTGTCCATTTGAATGGACGTGAGCAAACATTCCATGGTATTGAGTTGCAGATGGTAAGTCATTTACAGTACTGTAAACGTTAGAATACTCAATACTACCATTAACTGACATACTACCAGTTATTCTAACATCGGCAGATGAAGATATAAATGTTCCTCCATCATACCAAATAGACTCTGCACTTCCTGTAGTAGTTCCAGAGACAGCTCCTATTATAACCCACCCTTGAGCTCCACTAGTGTATGTTAATATAAATGATGCGGTATTTAAATCTAAAGTTAAATCATTTGCACTACCCATTATTAACTCTCCATTTCTACCTAATATGTTACCCGTTATACTAGATCTATTAGAAATTTGAATTGAATCTCCATCTGATGGGGATAGAGGTAAAGTTAATGTATATGCTGTTGGTTGATCAAATACATATGTTTTACCTTTTTCAGCATTGGTATTTGATGTTACATATTCTGATGGGAAAGCACTACTACCACCACCTCCACCATTTAAAGCGTATGATGCTGTTAGAGCGTATGATGCTGAGCCCTCTAAATTTCCTAAAAATGAACCTGTGAATGAACCACTAATAGATTCTCCAAAGGTACTTCCTGTTATGTGTGTTAATCCTGGTGTTCCTGTAGATGTTGTTGTAAGTCTAAAACTTATTGTTGCTCCATCTGCAAATGTAGTAGGCAGAACTGTTGACCCTGTTACTGGCCTAAGCTGTGGTGTTGTTGGTGACAATGGCGAATTATCTACATAAGCTCGAATTACCTGAAATAAACCTGTATTTCCAACCCCGTCACTAAGTTCAACTACATTGCCAAGGGTATTTAAATGAGTGGATACAAATGTAAACAAATCACCTGTTAATGCAGATGTTGGGAAATTGAATATAAACTCCGTATTAATCAACGAAATATTAGTGTAAGTAGCTAAAACACTTCCTGTTCCGCCTGTAGAACCTGCCACTGCTGGCACTACTGTTATTGGTGAATCTACAAATGCTCCACTAATATTTAATGGTATACTACCTGTAGTTGGGTTTGTAATAACACCACTATTTAAAGCGTATGATGCAGTTTCAGCATATGATGAACTAATTTCATGAGTAATCTCATGTGATGATGATATAGCATATGATGCTGTTAAAGAGTGTGATGCTGATACTGAAGTTAGTGAGTATGAAGATGTATTAGAAAATGATGATGTTTCTGAAAATGATGAAGTTAATACAGTAGCTGTTGTGATTGAAGAACTTAAATAAGTTGCTGCTGAAGCACTATAAGTTGTTAAATATGATGCTGCTGAAGAACTATAAGTTGTTAAAGCTGATGCTGCTGAACTACTTAATGTAGCTACTGATGAGCTTATAGCTTGATTAGTTAATGTTAAAGATGCACTTAAAGCTAAATTGTCAGCAACTATTAAGTTTCTCGCATCTGAAGCTGACCCACTTAATAAAGCGACTGATGAACTTATTGTTTGGTCAGTTACTGTTAGTGAAGCACTTAAAGAAGATATAGGCGCTATAGATGATCCACTTATTTTAGTTACTAATTCATTCCTAGCATCTGAAGCTGATCCACTTAATATAGTAGTTGAATAAGCATATGAAGCTGTTTCAGCGTATGATGAAGTTACTTCTTTTTTGATCTCTACAGATGAAGATACTGCATATGATGCTGTTAAAGCGTATGATGCTGATAGAGCAGATATGTATTGGGATTGTATACTTACGTTAGTTACTCCCCTACTCAATACATATTCGTCAGTAGCATTAGATGATGTTACTTTAACTAATTCGGAAATCTTTTTATTTGGCATTTGGAATTTTTTTTTCTAATACTATTATGACTTATTAATATATGTTATAAATATTAGAGAGTTATCTACTATACGTAAATATAAAAAAGGGGTTGACATAAGTCAACCCCCTTTCAATAAATAGTGTAATCCGTAGATTATAGAGAATTAAGACCAGCGATCTCAATTTTACCATAAAACTCAGGACGTACAACTTTCTTAGCGTAACGAGTAAGTAAACCTTTACGTGGTGTAAACGTTTCTGGATCGTATACTAATGGAGTCATGATTAATGGAATGTATGGAGCAAATACAGCACCACTTTCCAAGAATTGAGTACCTCTGAATCCAAGTAATACTTGATTTTCAGTCATATATGGGTTTTTGTATACTTTGTAACGACCATTCAATGCCCCTACTTTTTGTACACCAAACGCATAGTTTGCAGCACTTACATCACCATCACTATCAGCAGCGTATCCTGGGATACTTTCTAAGATAGTACCTACAGCTGGAGAACATACTAAGAAGTTTGCTCCACCACGTAGTGTTTTCTGGTGAATGATGTTAGATAGTTTTTGGATTTTAGTTCCTAAAGTTTGGAACCATTGTCCTTGGCTGTTATAGAAGCCTAGGTCTTCAGTAAATCCTGTTGCAGCGGCGTTGATACCTTTGTTGTTAATAGCACTCCAGTACTCAGTACCTGCACCTGCAGATGATAATAACATATCAAGAATCTCTAAGTCGATTTCTAAAGAGATGTACTCACTTAAGATTGAAGTAAGTTCTGCTTCAGCATCGATTGAGTGATATGCATTCAAATCTTGTGCAAATTCTGGTGTCCATACTGCTTTCAATTTACGAGTTTTCGCAACGATAGCAGATGATTTCATTTGTACGTTGATTTCTGGAATAGCGATTGGAGAGTTGTCTCCGTTGATTGCATTGTTTCCATCTTCGAAATCACCTCTGTACTGATCAGTTGGTTGTAGTTGGTAAGTAACTACAGCTCCAGCTGCTACGTCCCCTTTGTCAGCATCCAAAATAACAAATGTTACGTTGTTAGCATCGATAGTAGTAAACTCAGGTAAGTTTTTAGAAGCGTCTAATGTTCCATCAGCAGATGCAACAGTAAATCCTCTTACTCCTGCTTCGTCTAGGTTAGGTAAGTCTGCTTTTGAGATAGCAACAGTTACATAATCACCAGCAGCAGCTGATGCAGAATAGTCACTATTGAAGTTCAAATCAGCCCAAGTTGCAGCAACTACTGTTCCAACTGCTCCAGCAGCAGATCCAGTGTTGTTGATTGAGTATCCGAAACGACCTGCTCCGTATAAACCACCTGTGTTTGTGTTTCCAAAAGGCTCATTTCCTCCTGTATCACCATATAGTGAATCACCAGCAGTAATACCACCTTTAGTTGTTCCGTATTGGAAATCTAGATAAAATACTAGTCCAGAAGGAAGATTCATTGGTTGTACAGAAACAAATTCTTTAGCAGCAATTTGTCCGAATACTTTACGTACTAATGGAAGAGCTACTCCAGCCCATTGCTCACCTACACCTGCAGTAAAAGTACCTTGAGATGCAGTTCCACCACCTGTTTGAGAAGTCTCAACAACTAGTTGTTTAGCTTGGCTTTCTAACAACATAGACATGTTGTTTTTGTTTGTTCCTTTAAGACCTTCTAAAAGTCCTGTTTTTTCCCATTTGCCTGCAAGGCGCGCTGAATCACTCTGAAGTGATTGGTATGGGTTAGCGCTTTCTAATAAAGTGTTTAAACTCATTTTAATTAATTTTTAGCGATACCTGCTAGCTTTTG
>Ga0209716_1001589_pt1 | contig 16613 bp, 10 predicted proteins | sample COGITO_mtgs_1205_FD_184811 | JGI IMG/M metagenome (GOLD analysis project Ga0209716, IMG submission 184811) | Pelagic marine microbial communities from North Sea - COGITO_mtgs_120531 (SPAdes) (version 2) | ecosystem: Environmental > Aquatic > Marine > Epipelagic ...
AAATTAAGGACGTTGTAAATCCTAAGATATTAGCTAAAAACAATAGATTTAAAAAATGGGAGTATGGTTACAACTCTGATTATGATTTTATAGTAATAAGTAAAACTGGAAAAATTGGACAAATCATTGAAATACAGAATCTCAGGATTGCTTTACCAGCAGCAAATGAACCGTTTAAACGAAGTAAAGAAAAAGCGGAACAACACTGGGAAAAAGCCGAATATCCAAAAGAATTAAGTAAAATTAAAAGTAGGTTTGACTGGGAAGAATATCCAGCTGAATTTAAAGAAAAGTGGTATGATTATATTGACAAAGAGTTTGAAAGAAGAGAGCAAGGTTACTGGTTTTACAATGATGGTAAAGTTACTTATATTACTGGTACTCACTACATGTACCTCCAGTGGTCAAAGATCGACGTTGGAGCCCCAGACTACAGAGAATCAAATAGATTATTTTTCATATTCTGGGAAGCATGCAAAGCAGATACAAGATGTTATGGTATGTGTTATCTCAAAAACAGACGATCTGGATTCTCTTTTATGTCAAGTGCGGAACTTGTCAACCAAGCTACAATATCTTCCGATTCAAGATTCGGTATATTGTCCAAGTCTGGTGCAGATGCCAAAAAAATGTTTACGGATAAAGTTGTCCCAATATCCGTTAATTACCCTTTCTTTTTTAAACCAATCCAAGACGGTATGGACAGACCTAAAACTGAGTTGGCTTATAGGGTTCCAGCATCTAAATTAACTAGAAGAAAGCTTGAGAATAACGAACAATTAAGAGAGCTAGAAGGTCTTGATACAACTATTGACTGGAAAAATACTGGTGATAACTCTTACGATGGTGAAAAACTAAAGCTATTAGCACATGATGAAAGTGGTAAATGGGAAAGACCTGATAATATATTAAACAACTGGAGAGTTACAAAAACTACATTACGTCTAGGATCAAGAGTTGTAGGTAAGTGTATGATGGGCTCAACCTCAAATGCGTTAGACAAAGGTGGAGAAAATTTTAAAAAACTATACTACAATTCAGACGTTACGAAAAGAAATAGAAACGGACAAACATCTTCTGGGCTCTATAGCTTGTTCATTCCTATGGAGTGGAACTACGAAGGATTCATCGATACTTATGGATTACCTGTATTCGCTAGAACAGAAGGTAAAATCAAAGGAGCAGATGGTTACGAAATTACAACAGGAGTTATCGAGCATTGGCAAAACGAAGTTGAAGGACTCAAATCCGACAGTGATAGTTTAAATGAATACTATCGTCAGTTTCCAAGAACTGAACAACATGCATTTAGAGATGAAACAAAAGATAGTTTATTTAATCTAACTAAAATCTATGAGCAGATAGATTACAATGAGGAAATAAACAACATAAACAGCGTTACTAAAGGCAGTTTTCAATGGGCTAACGGTGTTAAAGATACTTCTGTAATATTTGTACCTAATAATAATGGTAGGTTTTTAATATCATGGATACCACCTAAAAACCTACAAAATCGAGTGATACTAAAGAATGGAGTTAAAAGCCCTGGCAATGAACACATTGGAGCATTTGGCCTTGATAGTTACGATATTTCAGGTACTGTTGATGGTAAAGGATCTAATGGAGCATTACATGGTTTAACTAAATTCTCCATGGAAGATGCACCGCCAAACCACTTTTTTTTAGAGTATATATCAAGGCCACAAACAGCAGAGATATTTTTTGAAGATGTTTTAATGGCTATGGTTTTTTATGGTATGTCTATACTTGCTGAGAATAACAAACCTAGGTTTTTATATTATTTAAAAAGAAGAGGTTATAGAAATTTTTCAATGAATCGTCCTGATAAAATTTGGAATAAATTATCTACAACAGAAAAAGAAATAGGTGGAATACCTAACTCAAGCGAAGATATTAAGCAGGCACACGCCGCTGCAATAGAATCTTACATAGAAACTTATGTAGGATTAAAAGAGAACGAATATGGAGATATGTATTTCCAAAAAACCTTAGAAGACTGGGCTAAGTTTAATATAAACAATAGAACAAAGCACGATGCTTCAATAAGTTCTGGATTAGCTATAATGGCTTGTAATAAAAATTTATACAAACCTACCGCTGACAGAAGCATAAAAAATGTTAACTTAGGTATTAAAAGATATAATAACGAAGGAAGTTTTTCACAAATAATAAAATAAATGGTTGTAACCGATAGTAATAGTATTTTTCCAGATCAAGTTGTTCCTGATGAAGTAAAATCAAGCTATGATTATGGCATGCAAGTTGGCAAAGCTATAGAAGGTGAGTGGTTTAGTGGAACTAGAACTGGTTTAGGTAATAGATACTCTACTAACTTTAATAATTTTAGAAACCTAAGGCTTTACGCTAGAGGAGAACAAGCTGTTCAAAAATACAAAGACGAACTAGCTATTAATGGAGATTTATCTTATTTAAATTTAGACTGGAAGCCAGTTCCTGTAATACCTAAATTTGTAGATATAGTTGTAAATGGAATGTCTGAAAAGCTTTATGAAATAAAAGCTTATGCTCAGGACCCTGAATCACTTAAGTCTAGAACTGAGTATGCTAATAGAATATTAAGAGATATAGAAACAAAAGAGTATCTAGATAATATACAACAAACCTTAGGGTTGAATATGTATTCTACAGAAAATCCTGAAGATCTTCCACAAAACAAAGAAGAACTAGAGCTTCATATGCAACTTGATTATAAGCAATCTGTTGAAATAGCTGAAGAAGAATTAATAAACAATACACTAGACAGAAATAGATATGAGTTAACTAGAAGAAGAATAAATGAAGATTTAGTTATATTAGGTATAGGTTGTACTAAAACTAGTTTTAATAAAGCAGAAGGGATTACAGTTGATTATGTTGACCCAGCGAGATTAGTTTATTCATACACTGAAGATCCTAACTTTGAAGATATATGGTATGTCGGTGAAGTAAAAAGAATTAGCTTATCAGATCTTAAACAAGAGTTTCCTAATTTGACCACAGATGAATTAGAAAGAATACAGAAGTATCCAGGAAACAGCAACTATATGTTTGACTGGCAAGGTAGAGATGATAATAATAGTGTATATGTTCTATACTTTGAATACAAAACTTACAGTGAACAAGTATTTAAAATAAAAGAAACAGCTACTGGTTTAGAAAAAGCTTTAGAAAAAACAGATACTTTTAATCCACCAGCTAGTGATAAGTTTGATAGAGTATCTAGATCAATTGAAGTATTATATTCTGGCGCTAAAATATTAGGTCATGAAAATCTATTACAATGGGAGTTAGCTAAAAACATGACTAGACCTGAGTCTAATTTAGTCAAAGTTAACATGAATTATAATATATGTGCTCCTAGAATGTATAAAGGTAGAATTGAGTCTTTAGTTAGTAGAATAACAGGTTTTGCTGATATGATTCAACTAACTCATTTAAAGCTACAACAAGTTATGTCTAGAATAGTTCCTGATGGTGTTTATTTAGATGCTGACGGTTTAGCAGAGATAGATTTAGGTAGTGGAACAAGTTATAATCCACAAGAGGCATTAAATATGTATTTCCAAACAGGTAGTATAATCGGTAGATCAATGACTCAAGATGGTGGTCAAAACCCTGGAAAAGTGCCTATACAAGAACTATCTACATCTAGTGGTATGAGTAAAATACAAGGGCTTATACAGACTTATCAATACTATTTACAAATGATAAGAGATGTAACCGGACTTAACGAGGCTAGAGATGGAAGTACACCAGCTAGCGATTCTTTAGTTGGATTACAAAAATTAGCTATTGCTAACTCTAACACAGCTACAAGGCATATAGTACAAGCTAGTTTATATTTAACATTAAGAACATGTGAAAATATTGCACTTAGAGTAGGAGATTGCTTAGAGTTTGATTTAACTAGAGATGCTTTAAAATCTAGTATAAGTTCTTACAACGTAGGAACGCTTGAGGATATATACAACTTGCATCTCTATGATTTTGGTGTATTCTTGGACCTAGTACCAGATGAAGAAGAAAAAGCTCAGCTAGAACAAAATATTCAAGTAGCATTACAAGGCGGTCAAATATTCCTGGAAGATGCAATTGATATTAGACAAGTTAACAATTTAAAACTTGCTAATCAATTACTAAAACAAAGAAGAAAACAAAAGCAAAAAGCAGATCAAGAAGCACAACAAGCTAACATAGCTGCTCAAGGTCAAGCTCAAGCAGAGACTGCAGAAAGAACAGCTATGGCAGAAGTTCAAAAGCAAGAAGCTTTAGCTCAAACTACTTTGTCAATTGAACAAGGTAAATCTCAATTTGAGATACAACGTATGGAGAGAGAAGCTGAAATTAAAAGACAATTAATGCAAATTGAATTTGATTTTAATATACAGTTAACTCAAGCTAAAGGCGAAGCTGAAAGAAACAAAGAAACTTTTATAGAAGATCGTAAAGATAAACGAGCTAAACTTATAGGCACTCAACAGAGTCAAATGATAGATCAAAAGAAAAATGATTTATTACCAACAAACTTTGAATCCGCAGGTAATGACAACCTTGGTGGATTTGGATTAGAGCAATTTGCTCCACAATAATTTTTTATTAACTATTATATTATATTATGTCAAAACAAGTAGAGAAGGGACCTCCTGCCGACGAAGGTAAAGAAGGTTTAAAATTAAAGAAAAAAGTAGGTAGACCAAAGAAACTAAACAAATCTACTGAAACAGTAAAATTAGATTTAAGTAAAAAACAAGAAGATGCCGTTCAAGAGCCAGAAACAAAGAAAGTTGTGCTACAGTCTGATGAGACGAAAAAAGAACAAGAACTGGAACTGCAAGAAGTGGGAGAAACACACGAAGAGCAAAAATCTTCCGAAGAAAGTGTAAGCCCAGTATCTGAAATAACTGAAAAAGAAGTTAAAGAAGAAACTAAAATTGTAGAGCAAGAATTAAAAGAAGCTATAAGAGATGAAAAGGTAACAGGTAAGCCTTTACCAGAAAACATCGAAAAACTAGTTTCATTCATGGAAGAAACAGGCGGCAATATTAATGATTATGTTAGACTAAACGCTGACTATACTAATATTAATGAAGATGTTTTACTTAGAGAATATTACAAACAGACTAAACCACATTTAGACAGAGAAGAAGTTGACTTTATATTAGAAGACAACTATTCTTGGGATGAAGAAGTGGATGAAGAGCGAGATATAAAGAAAAAGAAACTCGCTTATAAAGAAGAAATTGCCAAAGCACGTAACTTTCTAGAGCAAACAAAGAGTAAATATTACGACGAGATCAAGTTGAGACCGGGCGTTACTCAAGAGCAACAGAAAGCAATGGACTTTTTCAATAGATATAACAAAGAGCAAGATATAGCAACCCAGCAACATGCTGATTTTGAAAAGCGAACTAATCAAATGTTCTCTGATGAATTCAAAGGTTTTGAATTTAATGTTGGGGAAAAAAGGTTTAGATATGGAGTTTCAAACCCTCAGGAAGTTGCTAAGAGCCAATCAAACTTATCTCATTTTGTTAAGAAGTTCTTAAACGAAGATGGAAGTGTAAAGGATCATGTTGGTTATCATAAAGCTATTTACGCAGCAGAAAATGCAGATACTATAGCAAAACATTTTTATGAGCAAGGTAAAGCCGACGCTGTTAAAGATGTAGTTGCAAAATCTAAAAACATAAATGTAGAATCTAGGACGCCAGCGTCTGAAGGTGATGTATATGTTGGTGGATTTAAAGTAAAAGCTATTTCCGGTGTTGATAGCTCTAAGTTAAAAATACAACGTAAAATAAAAAAATAAAAACTAAATTAAAATGGGTTTTAATACAAGCGGGAGTTTTCCTGCATCATTAGCTCCTGCACAGAAAAAATTAACTCTGCAGGACAACTATCTTAGTTTTAACGGGGACGCTGCAGGCGGAGATCCAGTTAATAACTTTGCACAACAATATCTACCTGAGCTTTACGAAGCTGAAGTAGAAAGATACGGAAACCGAACTTTATCTGGTTTCTTGAGAATGGTAGGCGCTGAAATGCCTATGACATCTGATCAAGTAATTTGGTCTGAACAAAATAGATTACACGTAGGTTATTCAAACACTTTAGATACGCTAGTAGGCGGTGGTACTTTTGATCTTTTAATTGATCTTGATTTAAATGCTGGTTTTCCAGGTGGTGATTCACCTTCTGGTGCTATTAGACAAGGACAAACTATTTTACTTGCTGATAGAGCTACAGGTTTAGTTACTGCTAAAGCTTTAGTTCAAATAGTTAGTGATTCTGGTAATCCTGGTAAAACAAATGATCAGTTAGATTGTACTTTATATGATTATACCCAAGCTACTCTTCCTAGTGTCTTACAAGGAGCAAATAAATGTAATTTGTTTGTTTATGGTTCTGAATATGGAAAAGGATCTGTTGGTATGGAAGGTTCTATTCAACCACAATTTACGCAGTTTTCTAATTCACCAATTATCTTAAAAGATAACTTTGAGATTAACGGTTCTGACACTGCACAAATTGGTTGGGTTGAAGTTGCTACTGAAGATGGAACATCTGGATACTTATGGTATTTAAAGTCTGAATCTGAAACAAGATTAAGATTTGATGATTATCTTGAAATGGCAATGGTTGAAGGTGAGAAAATGACACAGGCTGGAATAGACTTTGCCTACGGTCCTACAAGTGCTAATTCACAAGTTAAAGGTACAGAAGGTTTATTTGCCGCTATTGAAGATAGAGGTAATGTATATTCTGGATTTGCTGGTGCTGCTGCTCCTGGAGCTGGTGCATTAGGAGATTTTGATGCTATCCTTAAGCAATTAGACAAGCAAGGTGCTATTGAAGAAAACATGCTTTTCTTATCTAGATCTACTGCTTTAGATTTTGATGATATGATCGGTGCTATGGCCGGTGGAGGTTATGCTTCTACTCAGTCTGCTTCTTATGGTCTTTTTGACAATGAAGAAGATATGGCATTAAACTTTGGATTTTCTGGATTCAGAAGAGGTTCTTATGACTTCTACAAAACTGACTGGAAATACTTAAACGATGCCTCTACTAGAGGATTATCAAATGCTATTGACGGTGTTATGATACCTGCTGGAACTACAACTGTGTATGACCAAATGATGGGTGTTAACATCAGACGTCCTTTCTTACATGTAAGATATAGAGCTTCTGAAACTGAAGATAGAAGATATAAAACTTGGATCACTGGTTCTGTCGGTGGTGCTTATACTTCTGATCTTGATGCTATGAGAGTTAATTTCTTATCTGAAAGATGTTTAGTAACACAAGCTGCTAATAACTTCGTGTTGTTTAAAGGAGCTTAATTAATTATTAACATTTAAAAAAAATAAGAAAATGGGATATATATCATTTAAAAAATCAGGTGGTGAAGTAGATTTACTTCCTGCTGAAAATATAATGCATGTTGGAAATGCAACAAGCACTAAAATTGTTATAGTGTATGGAGTTGGTAATGGAGCTGGTTCTGGTTTTGGAGCACTAGCCCCAGACCCTGACTTTCTCAACGCTACTGTAAATTTTAGCGATACATCTAGTATTGATGATTCTAATGTAAGAGGATTAATTAATGCTGCTATTGAAAAAGCAAATGGAGCATCTGGACCTGCTATACCTGTTAATTTACCTACTTTAGTTGGTAGTGTATCTGTACAGTTTGGACAAGTAACACCTTAAAACAAATAAACAATAACAAGATCCCGCTTCGGCGGGGTCTTTTTTAATTATTATATTATATTATATTATGGAAACAAAAGAAAAGAAAACTACAGCTAAAGCTGTAAAAACTCCTGAAGTAAAAAAAGATACTTGGGAATATAAAGATAGGAATTACTACTTATTAGGAAATAAAAATCCTTTAACTTACACTATAATTAGTAGACATACTAGTAGGTATCCTTTAGTATGGTTTGACCCGGAAAAAGGTTATGAAAGAGAAATGAGATATGCTACTAATCAAAAATCTGTATTTGTAGACGAGCAAGAAGGAACATCTACTCTGTCTCATATAGTTTTTTCTAAAGGACACTTATTTGTTCCTAAAGAAAAAAGAAGCTTGCAAGAATTACTACTAAAGCATCCACATAGGAATTTAATATTCTCAGAACACGATGCAGTAGTAGAAGCTGAAGACCAATATGATATTTTAGAGCTAGAGATAGCTGCTATGAACATGGCGTATGATATGGATATTGATAAAGCAGAGGCTATATTAAGAACTGAGGTTGGTTCTGAAGTAAATAAACTATCTTCTAAAGAATTAAAAAGAGATTTATTACTTTTTGCTAAAAGAAATCCTAAATTGTTTTTAGATCTAGCGGAAGACGAAAATGTTGAACTTAGAAATATTGCTATTATAGCAGTAGAGTCAAAGATAGTTTCTCTTTCTCAAGATCAAAGAACTTTTTCATGGACTAGTAATAGTAAAAAATTATTGAACGTTCCTTTTGATGAAAACCCTTATTCAGCAATGGCTGCTTGGTTTAAAACAGATGAAGGTGTTGAGGTTTATAACTCAATAATGAAAAAACTAAAATAAACAAGTGATTATAACTTAGGGTGGTTTACGCCACCCTTTTTTTTTAAAAAGATTAAAATGGCAATAAGCGTAAATAAAGTATATAAAACTGTATTACTTATACTAAATAAAGAACAAAGAGGTTATATGACGCCTGAAGAGTTTAATAGAATAGGTACGCAAGTCCAAAGAGAAATCTTTGAAAAGTATTTTGAAGATTTAAATCAATATACTAGAATGCCACAAACTGATGTGGACTACGCAAATAGGTTAATGAACCTAAATGAAAAAATGAACATATTTAAAAGAGATGGTAATGCTACTTATGTTCCTGCCGATAACAATTTTACCTTACCAACTCTTACTCACATAGTAGGATCTGTTACTTATGAAGCTAAAAGCAGACTACCAGTTGAAATGCAAAGAGTAGATAGAGGAGAATTTTATAACTTAAGATTATCTCCATTGGTAACACCAAGCGAGCAATTTCCTATATATTTGTTCGAAAACAATAAACTGCAAGTGTATCCAAATACTATAAATACTAAAGCAAATGCTGGCACAGCTAATGTGGCAGTTCAATATATTAAAGTTCCAGACGATATTAACTGGGCTTATACAGTAGGTAATTTAGGCCAGTTTATATATAATGCTAATACACCTCCTACTGTAGACTTCGAATTACACAACTCTGAATTTACAGAGCTTGTGTTAGCTATATTAATGTACGCTGGTATAGTTATAAGAGATCCTCAAATAGTTCAAGCTGCATCAGGTCAACTACAAGCAGACAGAGCGAATCAAAAACAATAATAAATGAGTTTAATTAATCAAACTAACGAAGAGTATTATGCAGGAGAAAAAATGTTTGCAGTTACAGCAGCTCCTCAAACTGTTTTTACTTGTACCTTTGAACCTAAATTAACTTTAGCTACATCAACAGAACCTGCTAATTTTGATGTACAAGTAAGTACAGATAATGGTGTTACTTTTAATGATTATGTAGCTGGTACTATTTCAGTAGTTAATGATAACACCGTTAAACCTCCTTATAATCAACAGACTATAACACTTAGTGTGGCAGTAGCTAACTCAGCTACTACACTAGTAAGAGTTGTTCTAAAAGCTGGAGCGCTGTGGAATAATTACGGAAGTTATGAATATGTTAAATTAAACGACATAGTAAATAACTTTTTAGTAGCTTATACTGGTATTGGTAAATTAATACCACTAGTTAAAAGAACTGATGTTATATTCCATGCTAAAAGAGGTTTACAAGAGTTTAGTTATGATACTTTAAATAGTATAAAAACTTTAGAACTAGATTTACCACCAAGTAATTCTGTTATTATACCTCAAGACTATGTTAACTACGTTAGGATGTCTTTTGTTGATAATATGGGTGTACTACATCCTATATATCCAGCTAACAATTTAACTACAGACCCAACATCTGTACCGCTACAGCAAAAAGATGGTAGCTTTATTCAAGATGAATATGGAGAAAACACTGAAGCAGCTCAATCTACCACTAGAACTAGGTGGGAAAGCGCTAATGATAGACTAATAACAGGTGAATTTGATGAATACTTTTACAATGCTAATGTTTATAATTGGAGCTGGAGAAAAGAAACTTATGGGAGAAGATATGGTTTAGATCCAGTTGTTTCTCAAGGCAATGGCTGGTTTAACATTGATAGAAGAAGAAATGTAATATCTTTTTCTAGTGATTTAAAAGGTAGAATTATAATATTAGAATACATATCTGATGGTTTAGCATCTGACTTAGATACTAAGGTTCCTAAAATGGCAGAAGAAGCAATGTATATGCACATAGCATATTCTATATTAGCAGGTAGATCAGGTGTTCAAGAATATATAGTTCAAAGATTTAAAAGAGATAGATCAGCTCAACTTAGAAATACTAAAATACGTCTAAGCAATATGAAATTAAGTGAAATGATACAAACTATGAGAGGTAAATCTAAATGGTTAAAGCATTAATATGGCAGAAGTAAGAAATGTATTTGTCAAGTCTAAAATGAATAAAGACTTAGATGAAAGACTTTTACCTAATGGAGAATATAGAGATGGTAGAAATATATCTGTAAACAAAAGTGAAGGGCCAGATGAAGGAGTTGTTGAAAATATAATAGGAAACAATATATACTCTAATTTTAATTTTGGAGAAGACGTAGAGATTATTGGAACCTATGTTGATACTGATAAAGATAGAATATTTATATTTGCAACAAGCCACTCTGACAGCTCTCCTAATCAGCTAGATGCTAGAGCTATTGGAAACGTATATACTGGTGGTAAATTTATATCAACTGCAGTTTGTGTAATAGCTTATATAGAAGGGCCCACCGCTTCTAATAATAATACGCCTAAGTTTGATAAATTAGTTGAAGGAGCATTTTTAAATTTTTCAAAAACACACCCTATTACTGGTATAGACATGATAGAAGATCTGTTGTTTTTTACAGACAATAGAAATCAACCAAGAAAAATAAATGTAGAAACTGCCATTGCAGAATCTGCAACTAGCCCAGATCCTTATTATACTCACGAAGACCATATATCAGTTTCTAAACTATGTCCATTTTCACCAATATCTTTTATTCAAGGATCTGGAATAAATTCCACACCTGGTCTAATGGATGAAACTAGTGAGTATTTACCAGCTAGTAGTATTAGTATTTTTAGCGGAAACATCAGTGGTCTACCCACCCCATTTGGACTAGAATTAGAACAACAAAACCCTCAATTAGGACCACCTGGCAATCCTGAAGCTAGATTTAAAAACTTAAACTTTCCAGAATTAGGCTATTTTGAAGTTGTTAGTTTTGACAATAGTTTTCCTCCTACATGCTTTTTTCGATACCCCATAGGCTCAACCAACGATGCAGATCAATCTATGATAGCCGCTAATGCTGCAGCTTCAACTTTTAAAGGCACAACAGGATCTTCTCCCACTAGAGCACCATTTTTAGCTGATGACGTACTTCAATTTGAAAGAAAAAACCCTATTTACAATGAGTTTTATTCAGGAGACAAAGAGTATTTAAGAGATAAGTTTATTAGATTTAGTTACAGGTTTAAGTTTGATGATGGTGAATTTTCTTTAATGGCACCTTTTACTCAACATGCTTTTGTACCTAAACAGTACGGTTATTTCTTAGATAGTGCTTATGGAGATGATAAGTTAAAAAGAGACGAAAAAAACACTGCAGAAAGCGGCATAAATAAATTAATGGAAAACCAAGTAACTTCAGCTATTTTAAGAATAGAACTTCCTTGGATAACAGACACGTTTCAGTCTAGACTTTCTATTTTTAAAAAGAATTTTAAAGTAGAATCTATACAAATACTATTAAAAGAATCAGATGGACTAGCTATAAAAGTTGTAGATGAAATTGAAGTGAATGGTGGTGTTTGGTATGGTGCGCAAACTCCAACAAATACATACTTTGAGTACAATTACAAATCAGAAAAACCTTCTAAAGTATTACCAGACGCAGATGCTACAAGGGTTCATGATAAAGTACCTATAAGAGCTCTAGCTCAAGCAGTTACCTCTAATAGAGTAGTATATGGTAATTTTATAGAAAAACATGAATCTCCAAATTCTTTATCTTTTGACATAGGTATTTCTGAAAAACCAGATAATAGTGCAACTTCTTTTGACCAAAAAGAATATCCTAATCACACGTTAAAACAAAATAGATCTTACAAAGTAGGAGTTGTTTTAGTTGATAGATATGGTAGATCTTCAAATGTTATATTAAGAAATACTTTATCTTCTGCTCCACAAGGTGATTTTGCATCTATATATGCTCCTTACGAAAACTTAACAAGTGTACTTAATTGGCCTGGTAATAATTTAAATTTGTTATTTAATAATGTAATACCAGAAGATAAAACAACTACAGGTTACCCTGGTGTTTGGTCTATTAACAATCCTTTAGGATTTTATAGTTATAAAATAGTTGTACAACAAAAAGAACAAGAGTATTATAATGTTTATGTTCCTGGCGCATGCTCTGGTAGAATAACCTTTACAGGTGAAGCTCAAAAGCAAGCTAATTTTCCAACTTATCCAAGAGCTAACAGCGTGAGTAATATAGTTCTATATGGTGATAATATAAATAAAATACCAAAAGAATTAGCAGACGTAGGCCCAACAGAAGAAATATATGGTAGTGAAACTTTACTTTACCCTAGGGTAGTTACTAAATACATAGTTGATGCTACTAATGTTACACCTTACAAACCTGTTTTAGCAACTACTGAATCGTCTCAAGTAAGAGAATTAAATGAATTTACTGTAACTTCTATAATATCCTTTAATGACTTAGGTGTTTGGACTGCAGATAGAAGTAAAGCTCCCACAAGCTCTTCTTACCCTCATGACGGCACTAACTATATAGATCCTTTGTATTTAGAAGGTTCTCATAATCCTTTTGTAGCTCAGTTATCAACAAATTTTTTAGTAGGTTTTGCGCCTACTGTTCAAGAACAAGCTTATAATTCTAGCACTCCTTCTAAATTTTCTAGAAACTTAAACGTATTTGAAACAGATCCAGTTGTTTCTAATATAGATATATATTGGGAGTCAAGTACTTCTGATAGAATATACCCGTTAAATGGTCAAGTAAGAAATGACGATGCCGGATTACCAGTAGGTATAAGCGAGCCTAACTTAGTAATGTTAGAATCTTTAACTCCAGGTGTTAGCTCTTGGATTTCCGATAGTTTTGATATAGTAGATGGAGGCGGCACTCCTCTTCCTGCAGTACCAGGTGGCAGTGCTACAATGAGTGTTACAAACGGTAATAATGCTAATGTATCTATGTTTGAACTAGAGCCTAACCCGTCATTCCCATCATACAGAATAAGGTATAATCCAACAGATGCCAATATTTATTACGGAGCAGATGCTAATCTAAGAACTTTTAACTTCAATATAACAGGAACTGCAAGTAGTGGAGAAAGTAATACTACTACTCATCAAATGTTATTAACTAATGTAGATCCTACTTTTACTGTGCCTAGTAATGGCGTTGGCACAAAAGAATATTTATATGAAGGTGAAACTGGTTTTCCTTCAGGTCAACAAGGATCTATTAGTAACCCATTTCCAATATTTATATTTAATCCCTCAGCTGGTAATCCTCAACCAGGATCTTCGCTAGGAACTGTCAATAAAATTACTGAAATATTTAATGGAAGTGGAAGTACAAACACTAACACAACAAGCGCAGAAACAGATATAAAAAAATCAGGTACAGTAAATTCACAAATTTTATTTGAAATAGATAACACATCTTCTAATATTGAGTTTAAGGTTAACAGTAGCATTACAACGGTTGAAAATTTAAAAAACATAGATGATGGTAATGGACCGGGCATATTTCTTTTTAAAGTATATGTTCAAGACGCTGGCTTAATAGGCTCTCAAACTTTTTATTCTGGATATTTTGAAGTACAATAATTATGGCAACTAGATTAGACGTTAAATATTACAATTCTTTTTGGTTAAAAAAGACTATATATGTAGGTAGTTTAGACGAAACACAAGCTTCTAATAGAGGCGGACTTGGGTCTACTTTTCCTAGTTTACCTTTTATGCCAGATCAAGGTTCAGCAGGTTTTCCTGTATTTCCTTCAGGAGCAGGAGACGCAGATAATAGCAGTTATAGTGAAGTAGAAAACTGGTTTATTGAAGAATCTAGGTATCAAGGTGGTTACAACGATGTGTCAACTGATTATGGCGCTAAAGCGTATTTAAAAGAAGATAACAACGCTCAAGAGTATAGACCTAACGCATTAATATACTCTGGTGTTTATAATTCTAGAACTGGATTAAATGATACCAATGTTTTTTCCGTAGGCGAGGCAATAACAAAAGCTGCAGATCCTCATAAAGGTAGTGTGCAGAAATTATATGCTGAAGATACTAATTTAATAATATTTCAAGAAGACAAAGTTAATAGAGCTTTAATAGATAAAGATCAAATATACACTTCTGAAAGTGGTACACAGACATTACCACAAGGAACTGTTATAGGGCAGATAACACCGTATAGAGGCGAATTTGGTATAAGTAAAAATCCAGAGTCGTTTGCTGTGTATGGATTTAGAAAGTATTTTGCTGATAAAGATAGAGGATCAATATTAAGATTATCTCACGATGGAATGACAGAAATATCAGAATATGGTATGTCTAATTTTTTTAGAGATCAATTAAAAAATATAAGTGAAATACAGCAACCTATTGATGTTAATAAAACTTCTAATGGAAATTTTTCTGTACCATCTAATCCTCCTGTATTTCCTGAAGCAAAGTATGTTCAAACTTTAGGGTTACTTAACTCAGATATTGTTACTGGTGCAGCTTTAATAGTTGCAGGTGTTGAATACCCAATATATGTGACAGCTGTTGAAGGCGTGTATGTATATCTTACTAGTCATTATAATGACGATACTAATAATCCTATAACTAGTGGTACTATATTGACATTTAGAAGTTATAAAAAAGATAAAATACAAGGTGCTTGGGATATATACGATAGAAATTACGTAGTATCAATACAACAAGAATCTCAAGAGGATTACCACACGTTAAGTTTTGATGAAGGAGTTTTAGGTTGGCCAACTTTTTACAGCTATAGACCAGGTGAAATGTTTAGTTTAAAAAATACTTTTTTCACAACTAAATCTGGAGAAATATACCAACATTATTTTAAAGGCGCTGGTAACAACAGAAACGTTTTTTATGGAGAACCACCTGCTAAGTCTTCTGTAACTTTTGTTTTTAATCCTCAACCAAATGTAAATAAAAACTTTTTAACTTTAGGTTATGAAGGAAGTAATGGTTGGCAAGGTGAAAGTTTTATATCTGACATTAGAGGACTTCAAGAAGTTCCAAGTAATTATGTAAACCCAAATACTAACTTGCCATCATATGTAAATTATAACGATAGTAGTGTAATAGTAAATAGTTACTATGAAGGTGCTTATGACGCAGCTGGTAATGAATATCCAGCAGTATTGACAGAGCCAATATATAGAGCTGGTTTTAACTTAAAAGAAGGTAAATATGTTGCTAATTTAAAAAGTAGCAGCGAGATAAGAGCAGGTGAAGTAGTATTTGGACCAGACGCTTACGGTGGTTATCCAACTAGTGGAATAAAAGGATTTATAGCAACAGTTAAATTATCAACTGATTCAAGCACAGATCCAGGAGGTCAAAAACAAATATTTGCAGTATCTTCTAATCAAGTACAATCATCTAATTAAATTAAATTGAATATACGTAGACTTACAGACAAAGACTGGGATACATTAGTATCTTGGTGGGATAATTGGCCTAAATGGAAAGCGCCAGTAAAAGACTTTTTACCAGAAAATGGTAAGGGAGGTTTAATAGTAGAAATAAATGATATACCAGTAGTAGCTGGATTTATTTATTTAACTAATTCTAAGACAGCTTTATTAGAATGGATAGTATCTAATCCAAAATATAGAGAAAGTGACAGAAAACAAGCCATAGAGCTTCTTATAACTGGCGCTGAAAACTTAATTAAATCTCTTGATTATAAATATTTATTTGCAGTAATGCAACATAAAGGACTAATAGAAACACATGAAAAACTAGGGTGGAAGGCAGATCCTAAACCCTCTTATGAATTAACAAAAGTATTGTAATATGGCAGTAGGAACAACACTAGCAATAGGAGCAGCGGTAGGTGGTATAACCAGCATGGTAGGAGCTCAAGTGCAAAAAAACGAAGCTAAAAAGCAAATGGATGCAGAGGCTAAAAAAGCTAATGATGCTAAAACTGCTTTAGAAGAAATTGAAAAAAATAGGCAAGAAGTTATTAATCCTTATGAAAATATGGCTAATGAATTTGAAAACTTAGGTGTCGCTACACAAGCTTCTAAGTTTCAAGCTGAGGAGGCTGATATTGCTTTGGCTAATACCCTTGATACTATCATGCAAACAGGCGGTGGCTCAGGTGGTGCAACTGCT
>Ga0209716_1001614_pt1 | contig 16453 bp, 24 predicted proteins | sample COGITO_mtgs_1205_FD_184811 | JGI IMG/M metagenome (GOLD analysis project Ga0209716, IMG submission 184811) | Pelagic marine microbial communities from North Sea - COGITO_mtgs_120531 (SPAdes) (version 2) | ecosystem: Environmental > Aquatic > Marine > Epipelagic ...
TTCTTAGCAACAGCTGCTCCTACAAGAGTTCCATCTTCTCTATTGTTAGGGTCTCTGAGTAATGCTCTGACTTGTCTAGTTGTAAGTTTATTAAAATTAACGTTTACCATTGATTATCTCTCACTATTCGTCCCACCATCAAAATCATTAACATATGAGTTTTGAGTATCAAACTCATTGCCATATTGGGCATCTTCTTTTTTCTGTTCTGTAGTCTTACCATCATCAAATGTATCTGCTGCATTTTTAGGATTAGGAGTTCTAGAAGCACCAGTAGTTTGCGCACCACCAGAGATACTGTTTTTGATTATTGCTTCATCAATAAGAGGTTTACGAATACCAATATCATAGGTTTTAGCCTGACCTTCAGTCAGGATTGCTGCTGTAGGTTTAGCAGTTGTAGTTGCACCAATCTCAGTAACACTAGGACTTGCTTCCGTGCCAGCACTACCACCAGCTCCAATTGCACCAGCGGTGCCAGCACTTCCTGCTTGGGTTGCAGTATCTGCGTTACCTTGTAAATTACCCTCCACATCCCCCTTAAGATCGCCAACAAAAGAACTTCTAATGGTAGTAGCGTCTACTGTATCTGTATGCAGTGATTTAGAATACATTACTACATTATTACCACCAATAGTGCCACTAGAACCAAGAACAGATGTGGTTATACCAATAAGTCTATTTGCCAAAGCAGAACTTGTCATGTTCTCTTTTGCTGTAAGTGTCATATGTCTACCGGAGTAAATGTCAATATCTTTTTCAGCAGCCATTCTCAGATAGTTCTTAGCAAAGATGTAGGTGTTATTCAAAGCACCAAGAGTGTAGTTGCCAAAGACAATCTCTGACTTATTACCTTCTGTAGTAATGATTCTATCACCTACAAAGTTCTCAACTTTATCTTGAGCAATCTCTTCAACCTGTTTGCCTTTAGTAGTAACAGTATAGTTGTCGCAGTTTACATTAAAGTCACCCTCTACAGTTAGGTTAAGAGTTCCTTTATAGGTAACATTGCCGTTACCATTAACAACCATTACAAAATCATCACCAACTAACTGCACCATCCTTGAGGTAGAGTTTACAAGTATAGTTGTTGTATCTTCAGCATCAGTTCCACCGGGATACATTTCAATGCCTGTGCCATCTTTATGAACATAGGACAGACGTTCTCCACCCTGAGTATCATCATGCTCAACTCTATGACCAGAAGAAGTTTCTTCTACTTTATTATAGGGATACTTGGGTTGCCAGTCTGTTTTAACTAGGTCTGTGCCAGCAACACCATCTGGCATTACGATTTTAGATTCCCATTCTTCCCGTGCAGCTTTATTCGTTGTCGGTTTACCAACATACTCTTCCCGTGGGAATGACTCATCCGGGTCTTTAAATCCTAATTCAGACATTTACTTAAACCCTCTTGCTCTACTTGCATCAATAAGTTCTCTAACAGTTAAAGAACCTTGAGTTCTAGCATCTGTATTTCTCAAAGTGTTTCTTTTACCAAAAGAGTTCTCTACATATTTAATAACATCAAATCCCGGATCAGTTGCATTTTGATTAATATCAGAGTGTCCAAATGCTTGTCCACCCGGAAGAACAACATAGAAACACTTCATAAACTTATGAAAAGTATTCCATTGTGCAGTAGAACAAGAGTTGATATCTTGAATACCATCATTTAGTCCACCTACAAAGGCAACACTGATACTGTGAGGTAAATGTCCTGACACAGTAGTATGTTCAGCAGCAGAGTTAATAGGTTTATTAATCTGGATACGGCCATCCCGTAAGATTAAGAAATGAAAGTTTATATCTTCTTGATTATACTGTGTAAAGAACCAGTTAAGAAGTTCTTCTCTCTTAAAGTTTTGTCTGTAATCACTAGATGTATGATAGACAATAACCTCAGTATATTCTCTTCTGGCAGAACGCAAGTAGGACTCTAGTTCTTCAGGTGTTTCAATAATATCACCTACTTCAACTTTGTCAACATCAAAAATAGAGTTTACATCATCTCCTAAGAAGTCTGACTGTAAAACTTTTAATGCTGGATTGAAAGCATCAGCAAAGTTTATGGTTGTAGTTACTGCCATTATATCTTAACCTTTTTTTGTAAATAGTGGTTTGCCACTACTAGTTCTAACAACTTTACCTTCTTTAGTTCGCACTACATTTGTCAAATCGCCAAAAGTATCAGGTCTGGATGCTTCTGTTGGAATAAATGTATTCTTCTCAAACTGTTCTTCAGACACCTTATTTAAATCATTTCCCAAAGCTTTACAGGAACCTACTCCTGCCCCTTCTTCACTACTACCTGTGCCAGCAGATGTGTTTGCATACTTAACAGTTCCACCTTTGACATATAACATTGTTATACCACCAAGCATCAAAGAAAGTTCAGAAGCATATGAACCTGTAGAACCACCTACTCTTGTTTCGTCTTCTTCTGTTAGTTTGCTATTCTTAGTTACAGAGTTTGCATCTAATGCTCCGGGATGACCGGGTGGAGTTGATTTGAGTGGTTTGTTAGAACCACCGTCAAATGGGTTGGGGGCAGACTGCTCTGGTTCGTTTTCGTGTTCAGTCTTTTCATTATTAATAATATTTGTCCCCGGAGGACCATAGTTAGGCAAATCACTAGGATCAACATCACCGTCATATTCATTTGCTTCTTCAGAGTTTATTTCATTATCTAAAAGTCTCTGCGTGATTTGCGCTCTAGTTTCTTCGTCGTGGACTGATCCATCTGGAAGGTTATCAGCAACAAATTTTTCCAGTCCAGATAAGTCAGCTAAAGGGTTTTGCACTGCTCTCCTAGTAGCATCCTGTGTAGATGCAACTTCTCGTTCGTATGTGCTGGCACTCATTACACACTATTCCTATCTAAAAGGTCATATGCAGTATCTATAGTATTTTGAAGACCATCATTAGTTTTTAAAATATATTCATGAATGATTTGCGCAGCTTGTTCTATAGTTTCTGCTTCCTTTAGTTCAGCACCCCGTAATGATGGATCGTCTCTCAGTAAGATGAATAAAAACCTAATCTGGTTTTCTTCATTATTCAAGTCAAGGTTATTTTCAAAGCAAAACTTATTATACTTTAGAATATTTTGACCACGAAACTTGAAAATACCAAAAGCAAAATCATCCTCAGTTCTACCACCCTGAGTTTTAGTTGGATCAGGTTTAGGTGCAACATTAGTATTACTTGATACTGTATTCTTTCTTAATCCGGGTATTACTTTAGCCATGATAATTCCTTATGGTGCATAACTTGCTCCTGCAACAGCAGCTGCTGAAATTTCTGTAAACCCTTCTTGTTTAGCAACTTCAAAAGCAATCTGCCCAGTAGAAGTATTAGCATATACTATACCACCTACATTAGTAGCATTTGTAGTGTCTCCTGCTCCACCAATAGTACTACTGATAGATGTCGGTTCAATCTTATCTTCAGGAGTAATATCTTCTCCGGGAGTTTGTTCGATTTTGCCAATAGTTCCCATTACTAAAGGGTTCTGTGAATGTTTACCGTCTAGGAAGATACCAAAGACCCATGAACCCTGTTCAATACCTGTAGGACTTCTGCCTACACCAGATACTCCACCATATGTAGCAGGGACCATTACTGTTGCCCAAGGCAAGAGTTCAGTAGGAACTTCAGACAAATACGCATTGTGCGCACCATATACCCTGACTCTAACTCTACCAAGTTTTTCAGGGTCATTCTTATTGTCTTCAACAATACCCAAAAACCATCGGGTATCATCTCCATAAAACTCTTTCTGTAAGACCTTATATATTTCCATAACTTTAATTCTGATTCAGTTTCTCACTGCCCAAGCTTGGGTCAGTATCTGTTTTTGTTGCAGTAATAGTAGCAGTAAGTCTATTACTAAAAATAGTATACATTATCTTTTGAATAAGATATTCGCCTGATCTTTTCTTATCACGGACACTATCAATATTAGACTTTTCTTCAGGTGGAATATCTTTTTGAATATAGATATCCATCTTCTTGCCAAGTTTATTAAATCCAAATGAAATACCCGGAACAGTAATATTGATAGGTTGTTGATCTAAGAATCCATAAATCGCCCTAGACTGTGCTTTATACAAATGCTTGTCTACAGTTTCTTCTTCTAGGAAAGAGAACTTATCATCAAATAGTTTTCGTGTTACTACCTGTGTAGTATAGGTATTCTGTCCATTATGATAAGGTCTACCAATAGAAAAGTCTGGATCATAGTTATATTTTGTAGAACCATTTGACTTAGGTAAATTATCTAGAGTAGTAGGAAGATCATATATGACTTCTTCTCCACCATATTCATAGGTATCAATAAAGTTATAATATCCACCATAGACATTTCTTGCCATTGCTAACAAGGTATCTTCGTTATTATTGATAGTATAGTTGATAATCTTTTTACTAAGAATTCCCCAGTCTTCTTCTTGACCAGCACCTTTATTGGATGTAGTTCCAAAGATATAAGGATCACCGTTATTAAATGGACTTTCTCCTAATAGTGTAGATATATCTGCAAGTTGTAAAGAGTTATCTACCATTGTAGAATAGAAATAAAATGGATGACCATTATTGTTAGTGCATCTTGCAGCCATCCAGTTTGCTGCTTCTAGGGGTGATGTAGTGAAAGGGAACACTACTCGCATATCAGACTGTACTGGACTACCTTTAGGTTCTACAGCTACACCTAATTGTTCTGAACAAATAGTATTACAAATAGCATCTGGTTTGCCTTCATAGGTTTTACTGAAACGAGTGCTGTTACTCAGCAATGCATGTTCTTCAACTAGTTTTACGGAAAAACCAGACTTATCATCACCGACCTTTTGCCCAAAATCAATCCCCATACAAATAAATTCTTTGTTCATAATAGGGTTTGCTTCAGAGTCTAACACAATAATATTAACTCTTTCTTGCCCTTGAAAGTGAACCGCATTAGATGCGTTAGCAGAGTCAATAATTACAAGACGGCCTGTGATATAGGGAAGACCAAGGTTTTCATAGATATTTACTTCTGCAACAATCTTTGAAATCTCTTGCCGTGGATATCTTTCAGAAGAAACAAAAACTCTTGTCTGTGCAACATATAAAGGATGATGTCTACCAGTAGTACTCATTAGTAACTACTACCCCCTCCACCACCACTACTGCTACTGACACTAGCACTACTACTGCCACCACCATTAGTAGAAGGCGCAGATATACTTGAAGTGTATGAAGTATCTCCAAATCCACCACCAATAACAGTTTCAACTTGTTCCCCTGAAGTTTCAGATAAGATTCTTTTGAACTGTTTATCAAACTGAGTAATCACTTCTGGTCTCAGAACCTTAATAGGTCTAACCTCTTCATTTTCTTTTCCATACCGTTCAAGGAAGGTAACAGGAGTAATCGTAGCAGGGATAATAGCATCATAGTTGGTAGCAATATAATCTTCATATTCATTTTGGATGAATACAAAAGAAGAGTTATTATCTAGAACACCATCATCACCAGTAGTTTTATTTGCAAAGAATGGCGACTGACTAATAACCGAACCTGTAAATCCTAAATTCTTATAGATTACAAAGTTTCTTTCTTTTGGGTTTTCAGTATCATTTGCTGTGATAGTGCTAAAGGGAAGTCCAACGTTATCAGAGTCTCCAGCATATACTCCACCTAATACAGTAGTTAGGTCAACACTAACATCTGACCTAAACTCAAATCCAATATATTGTGGAGCAGTAGCAGTTATCAAGTCCAGTTGATTATCAACTAAAGTGAATGTATGGTATACAATAGAAGTAGGCGCAGTTCCTTCTGAATCTACAATAGAGTTTATGATAGCTCCTAGTTGCATGGATACAACACTTTGAAGTTCCGTAGTGAATCCTAATACTCCTGCTAAAAAGTTTGTCTGCCAATCATCAATTGTATATTCATCATCGTTGATAAACTGTGATTGTAAAACTCCTGCAATCTGAAGTGCAGTTCCACCCGGAATAAGATTTCCTAAGATTGCCTGAACACCAAGTTCGTCCAAACTAAAGTTAGTAAAAATAGAACTAAGATTAGAAATATTAATTTTGTCAATAATAAAGTTAGATGGGTCGTTAACGTCAAGACCATTCCATCTAATTTCATGTGATACTCTCTGAAGAAAAGGAGCATTAGGACTGATATCAACATAGTTGCCACTAGCATTCTCATAGTGATGCTTGGCATTATATTCTTCTACTACTGTATCAATCTTAATATTCTTGTCTACTTCATTTTCTGTAGTAAGAATAGATTCATTATTAATAAAGTTAGAATCAGTAAGAACTTTTGCTGTGATCTGGTAAGTCATTCCAAATGAAAGATCACTAATAGTTGCTTTTGTATTATTCTCTGTGGTAACAATACTATAGTTTGTTGCTACAGTATTTCCTAGAGCAGTTACTACTTCTACCACCCACTCACTAGTATTTACAAAAGTTTCTGCTGTAGTTAGTTCAATCTCTAACTCACTGTTGATAGTAGGTGTTCCAGTGAAAACTCTATCAGCTGGTGTTTTTTCTACAATAATCTGACCCATATCAGGTCGTCTTCTTAAAATCTTTCCAGTAACACCAGATGCTTGTCCTTCAATGTTACTACCTACTAAGAACTGCTCTGCAATATTTGCTCTAGTTGTAAGGACAATATTAGGATATTCTTCTTTTGCCTTGTCACTAATGCGTGATCTGGTTAAAGGCCATCCTCTTTCTTTTATATCATCATTTAGAAGATAGAATGTCCAGTGATAGTCAGGAGAACCATATAAATCATTAGAAACTTGATCAGGTCTGTCACCATCTCTCAAGTTATATTCTTGATAGAAAGAAATGTCATCCTTGACTCTATCAATCAAATCAATATAGGCACCAATGTCTTGAACTGCAACAGCTGTCGATTCGTTACCAAACTTATAATTGACTGTAGGATAGTTTGTGAAATATGACATATTAATAACCCTCTCGAATCTTACCGGCATGCAACGCTGTTTCTTCTTGGAAAGACATAGACAACTGAACTTCATTTGCCTTACCATCTGCAAAGAACGAAGCAGACCTTGGGTTTATTACAGTATTTACACTTGTAAGGTAACAGGGCAAAAGTTTAGGAGCTTGAGTCATTTTGACACCTCTATATAAAAATTCAATATAGAATTTGGTAGGAAATTTATACCCAAGTCCATCCAATATCCGCTCTGGATATGCATTTTCTCTAAAAAAGTCTACTATATTTTCTATAGAGGAAGATTCTGCTGAACTTTGAGGACTCATTAGAAATGAAAATGAAAAGGTTCTGACTGCAACATCTCTAAACACAGAACGCTTATGTGGGTTTGCTGTTGTTTGTGTCCCTGCTGCAACACCAGAAGCAATTGCTGGTGCAATATCTTCAGTAAAACCTTGGACACCTAAACTAAATAAGTCACCGACACCACTGAGATTATTACCAAACTGTTCAAATTTATCAGCATTATTTAACTTCATGTTACGCAAATTTGCTGCTTGGGCAGCAACTGCTGTTCCAGCACTTTTAGCTTGATTTATAAGTTTATTGCGCCCTTCACCCCCTGATGTCGCTAATCTTGCAATTTCACCAGCAACACCTAAGTTAGCGTTATCATATACTAATCCATCAGAAAAGTTTACTGCTTCAGGAAAATATAAAGAACACTGTCCAGCAGATTTACCACCCTTTGCAATAAACATAACACTGGCTTTGTATTTTTCATCTGGTTCAACTGGATATCTTAAACCCGCATTTGCCATTAGTAATCCTATAAATATTTGAATAGTTTATACTTATTTATATGGTGGTTATGAAAACTTACAAAGGTAAATACAAGTTAAAGAAACCTGAAAAATACGACGGAGACCATACACAGGTTATTTATCGTTCAGGTTGGGAGAGATTTGCATTCAAATGGTGTGAAAATCAGGAAGACATTAAATCATGGTCTTCTGAAGAGACTATCATACCATATATTAGTGCAGTTGACAACAAATATCATCGGTATTTTGTTGATTTGAAACTAAATATGAGAGACGGCAGTGTTGTTCTGGTAGAGATTAAACCAGATAAACAGACCCGACCACCAAAGAGTAAACGCAGAACAAAAAGATTTATATCTGAATCACTAGAATATGTTAAGAATGAATGCAAGTGGAAAGCAGCTAAAGAGTATTGCCTAGATAGAGGGTGGCACTTTCAGATATGGACCGAACACACACTAAAGCAAATGGGGATGAAGTTCTAAATGGCAGGACTATTTCAAAAATTAGAGTTTGAAGCATTTCGTAAAGGGATTACTCCACGGAGTAAAGAGTCCCGTGCATGGTTTATGAACAAGGCAAAGAACTTGAATGTCAGTAGAAGTAAACTGATGAAAGAAGACCCTATTGAACTGCGTAGTCGTCCTGCTGTGGGCAAGATGTATATGTATTTCTATGATCCTAAGCACAAAGAGACACTGCCCTACTACGATAGATTTCCACTCATTATTATGGTAGGTCCAGCACCTAGAGGTTTTATGGGACTGAACCTGCACTATCTTCCTCTGGCAACTAGAGCAAAGTTTTTAGATGCACTGCTTGGCACTATAAATAATGAAAGATATGATGAATCTACTCGTTTCAGGTTATCCTATGAAATGTTAAAACGTGCATCTAAGTTAAAGGCATTTAGACCTTGCTTGAAAAGGTATCTAAGTTCTCATGTGCGTTCTAGACTTGCTATGGTTCCTGCCCCCGAATGGGAGATTGCTACGTTCTTGCCGACAGCAGACTTTGAAAAGGCAAGCAGCAGTGAAGTATACAAAGACTCTAGAAGAAAGATGAGAGCATAACATGGCAACCATTGAAGACTTAAAGGCAGCAATGTCTGCAAAGGCACCAGCTAGACCGGATAGGTATCGGGTTAGAATTCCGGGGTTGAATGCTGCTGGTGATATTCTTTGTCAGGCAACAAACTTACCGGGCAGACAGATTACTACTACTGAAAGACGTATTGGTATGGTAACACAAAAGATGCCCTATGGATTTATCTTTGATGATGTAAGTCTAACATTTTTACTAGATAATGAATACGTCATTAAAAACTATTTTGAAGACTGGCATGAAGACATTATTGGGTTTGATACTTATGAGTTAAAATACAAAAATGACTATAGCAAAACTGTAGAAATCCAACAGTTAGACAAAGAAACTGAATCTGTAGTATATGGGGTTAGGTTAAAAAATGCTTTCCCTGTTACCATAAGTCCTATTGAGTTAGGAGATGGACTACAAAACCAAATCACCCAAGTAAACGTGCAGCTGGCATTCACTGATTGGGAACGCACTACTTAATGGAGTTACTATAACATGGCTTTACCTAAACTTAATGAGTCGATTAAATATACTACTAAAATTCCTTCTACTGGCAAAGAGGTTAAGTTTAGACCTTTTCTCATCAAAGAAGAAAAGATTCTTTTGATTGCAATGGAATCCCAAGACCAAAAGATTATTATCAATGCAATTGGTGATACTGTCAATTCTTGTATGATTGAAGATATTGATATTTTTGAGATGCCTATTTTTGATCTTGAATACTTGTTCTTGCAAATTCGATCCAAGTCTGTAGGGGAAACATCATCAGTAAACATTGGGTGTAAATCTTGTAATCATAAAAACGAAGTTATCATTCCTATTGATGATATTAAAGTAACTAATCCTAAAGCAGATAAACACATCAAACTAAATGATGAAATTACTTTGTCTATGCAGTATCCATCATTAAATGATATTTTAAAAACAAATGCATTAGACAATAATACTGAAATTGAACGAAACATGGAAACATTCTATGCTTGTTTAGAAGCAGTAGAAACTGAAGAAGAAAGATTTATGGTCAAGGATGAACCTCATGAAGAGATTGTCAACTTTGTAGAATCTTTGACTTCTTCTCAGTTTGAAAAGATCAAGAAGTTTGTTGATAGTATTCCTTCTTTACGGCATACTCTAAAATTTAATTGTGAATCCTGTGGTACTGAAAACACTAGAATCTTACAAGGAACGAATGATTTTTTTTGATAAGCCTTTCTCATGAAACGTTACTAAATCTATATCATACTAACTTTCAATTAATGCATCATTATCGGTATTCATTAAGTGACATTGAAAGTTTAATGCCTTGGGAAAGGGAAGTTTATTTGTCATTGTTGGTCAGTCATCTTGAAAATGAGAAAGAAAAAAGAAAGCAACAAGAGCAGAGAAGATAAATGGCAACGTTTGTACAAGTAATTGAAGAATTAAAAGAGAGCATGTTTGACCTACAGGTTGAGCAGGATGAAACCACTCAGGCGATTAAATCTCTTGATGGACGTATGGCAGAATTTGTTGCTCTTGCAGGTAGAGACAGATTAGAAGACCTTGAAGATAGACGTGAATCAAAACGTGCATCACAAAAGCAAGAAAAGCAAAACAATGAAGATCGTAAAAATGCTAAGAAAGGTATTGGTGGGTTAGGCATTGGTGATCTTGCGCAAGCATATGTCCAAGGTCGTTTAGGAATGGCATTACTGAGTGGGTTAGGCGCTTTAATGATGACCCCAGCAGGAATTGCGATAATTGCTGCTGTAGCTGGTAGTGCTTTTCTTTTTGGTAGGGATAAATTAAAAGACTATGAGGCTGGAGTAGCATTAACTAAAGACCCTTTAAGAGAAAAAGAATTAGATGCAATACAAAATTTTGCAGAGGAAACTAAAAAAATTCAGGAAAGTGACACTCTAAACCCGTTTGCTAAAACAGAGGCACGGATGATCCTGACTAGAAGATTAGAGCAAGAAGTTGGTGATGGGACTACACCAGAAACTGTGGAAGAAGTGCAACAAAGGCAATTAAGAATTCAGCAGATTATTAGAGCTGGTAGGGATGAGACTGGTAATCTCATTTTCACACCAGAAGAACAAGATGCTTTTTTAGGTAAAATTGGTGGACCTGCTACTGGAAAACTATTAGAATTTTCACCGACAATAGCGTTAGAAGGTATAAGTGATCCGAATGGAACTTTAAATCAAGAAGCATATAAGAGTTTAGGAGATAAGGAGACTTTTATCGAAAAAAGGGGTGAAGCTCCAAATGCTGTTGAGGATGATCAAGGTCGAATTGATGTAATGGGAACTGCTGCACAAAACTTAACTGTTGATCCAGAAAAAGCAGTTAGTGTTGAAGAATTTATGAAACAACCAGCTGGAATTAATCCTCAACCAAACTTTTACAGTGATGCAATCGTGCGAATGATGGATAGGAACTACATTCCACCTGCTGCTGGGTCATTACAATATGAAGAACTTATGAAGCAAAATAGTATGTTTCAAGTGCCTCCGATTGGTCAAGACATAATTGGACCAATAGTTGAGACTGCTATAAAAAGTTTAAGAACAGATGATAATCTTGGTCTTGGATTCTTTGGTGCGCCAAGTGCAGGACTTGATATTAACGAACTGAGAGACATGAATCTTGACGTTGAAAAATTATCAATTGAAATCCCACCTAATCTTGGAGGGCAAGTTCTAAGTATATTAGGTGAAGGATTAAATGTAGGTGGAACTACAGTAATTAATAATCAAACCACTAATAACGTTTCTGGTGGTGGAGGTGGTGGAGCAGCAGCTGTCAATACCAGTTCATCTTCTGTTGCACCATCTAACGACTATCACGGAACTTTAGATGCTACACAAGTTATTGGCGGCGCACCTAATAGATAAAAAAATCCCCGGTGGGAAGTCCTAAAACACCGGGGATTTTCTCTAACTATCAGTCTTCATTTGCAAGACGTGAGAAATATGACATAGTGTCATCATCTCCATCTGCGTCTACAATACTTGGTGCAGATACTGGTTCCACAGATTTCATAGGAGCAGTATCAGCAGTGATTGACAAATCTTCTGTCTGCTGTGGAGTAAATGTTCCACTAACACCGAGAACAGCATCCAGTCGTGCTTTCAGCTCTTCGTAAGACTTGTAGTTAGTAGGGTCTGTAAACTCGCTGAGTGGATAGACCTGACCATAAATCGTATCCAGTTTATCATCATCTGCCAGTACAGCAGGAGAAGAAAACTCAGAACGGTCATAGTTACGGTAACCATCTACTTGACGAATCTTCAGTTTAAAGTCAGCCCCTTCCCAGAAATCAAATGGATTTACCGGAGCATCATCAGGAAACTCAGGTTGCATAGATTCCATCAACTTGTCGTGAATCTTTTTACCATACTGGTAAAGGAACACCTTGCCTTCATTCTCTGGATTGCCAGAGTCAGATACAACATAGATGTTCGAAACATACTTCAGGCGACGTTTCTGGTCCCGTGCAGTCTGTTTATCTTCATCACGACCAGTATTCCACAGTTGAGAGTTTAACTCCCCTACAGGGTCTTTCTGACCAAGGGAGGTAAGTGATTTTTCAATATACCACATACCTGTAGTCTTGCCTTTAAAGCCATGGTCCCAATAACGGACCCAAGGAAGTTCTTCACCTTCTGGTGCAGGAAGGAAACGGATAACAGCATAACCATTACCTGCCTTATCTACAGTAGGTTTCCAGACACGTTCATCTGGACCATTACGAACATCAGCTGAGGATTCATTCAACTTTGCTGCTGCATTAACGAGTTTGTCAATGGAAGAACCACGGGACTTTTTAAGATTTGCAAGTGACATATATTTGTATTCCTTTTGTATATTTGTATTCAGTTATATTAAGAAGTGTATCATACTATAAAATTCACGGGTTGTCAATCATTATTTTCAAAGGTGATTGAACCTTCTTCAGTCTCCATACTAGATGGAGTTCCTACAGACAGGATATCTTTCAAACTTAATCCAGAAATCCCGCCGTCTTGTTCTACATGATCATAATCATTTGTCTGGACAGAAACATTCTCCGATTGGAGGAAGTCCGCTGTCAGTGCTTGGTTCTGCTCCTTCATCCATAATCTCCAATTCTGGTTCTGTAGTTTCTTCAGGTGTGACTTGATCAACGATTGGTTCTGCATCAATTGATGGTTGTCCAACATCTTCGATCACCTCTTCTGACTGATTAAATCTACCAAGAAGTTCATCCTGATAGACAAAAGAACATGCACCGATTCCAAGAATAACCAGCACAAATGGAATATACATTCCAATTAGTCTTAACATAAATTTCCCCATTCGTTCCTCACAATGGTAGTGTGTTAATTCTCTCAAGGTAATTGAGATTACGAGCTTCTGCTTCTAACTTATCCTTGATTGAGGTATTTATCAACACACTAACACGTTCTGCTTCGATTTGATTTACTTTCATAATATCTACAATAGCATCCATATAAGATTCACGTTTCTCAAAGACGTGAGATTCTACCATATCACAAAAACGTTTCTTAGTTAGTATTTTGTCTTCAATATTCATTATTTTTGTTGCTCACAAATTCTTGATATGCTTCATTACCAGACAGAATTTCACTAATGTCATAGGATTGAGCATACTCTAAATCATAAGCAGCAATCTTTTCCATACGTTTCTTCATACGGAATTGAGTGTCAAAGTGCTTCTTACGGAGTTTGGTTTTCAAAGTTGCCATATGTAATATGTCCTTTCTCATTATTGCACTATGTATGAATGTATACTATTTTTTTGGAGTTGTCAAGACATTTTTTTAAGAAATTGCAATGTCCGTATCTCCATAAACCTTCCCAGAGTTTGTCATAGATGAAGTGGAGACAGTTGAAGTGGACTTAATTTGGATAGAATATACTATATTTATAATGAGTTTAAAGGTTGGTAGTAGTCATAGACACTTTCAGCATATCGCAAACTATCATCATAGATGTGAATAATCTTATTGATACCGTCACACCCTTGAACTGGATATGCCTGAAGCATACCTTCATATTGCTGCATTAGTAAACTTAACTTAAATGCTTCTACATCACCCTGTGTAAGTTCTACACCTTCTTGCTGTGCTGTGTAAAGCATAAACGAATCAAACATTGCATTAAATCTCAAGACTCGTTCTTTATTCGTCTCACCACAGTTTAAAACTTCTGCTGCAACTAATGTAGCAATGTCTGTAAACTCTGTGATCATATCTGCTTTATTCATCTCTTGACTGATAGCAGTAGTAGGGATCAAAGCAAACAGCGCTGCTACAAAATATTTCATCTTAACTCTCCCTAAAGATTTTATGTACATCACGTAGCAAGTTCTTTGCCTCTGCTGGCTTACGTTGGAATACATTACGACCTAAGATCATACCGTATCCACCCGCTTCTGCAATAAGTTTTGCATCACTAAGAATACTATCTACATCTTTCTTAGACCCGCCAGAGAAGATTACAGGAATACCACACGCTGCTTTAATAACATTAGACACATCAGACGAACTTCTGGTATTAAATGGTAACTTAACTTTGATAACATCAGGTTCTAGCTGTGCAGCAATATAGGCAGCATGCATAATAGTCTTCAAAGAGTTTTCATAAAAGTCACCACCACGGGGATATGACCAAAGAACAGTCTTTAGGTCATTATCTCTCCAAGCACGATTAAGAAGTTGCTGAACACGACCAAAGTAGTCAATCATTTCATCTTGATTAGATGAACCCGGATAGATTGTATAACCTACACCACCCATATCTTTATCTTTAGCATCACTCGTAGTTGCATAGACTGCCTGTGATGGTTCAAGTTTTGCGTTTAGATTATTACCATGATTTAGTTTCATAATAACATCTTTGGCAAGATGAGGATACTTTTCACAAAGCAGATTAGCAGTGCGCTTTGGCAGTGCTGTGCCTCCTACCAGACCTTCATGCAGCAGTTCTGCAATGTAGTCTACCTGATAGTCAATGTCTAGCATCTCAGGATGGTCAGTAGCATGAAATGCATCTACTGGACCATGCTCTACTCCTTGGTCAATAGGAAGGATAATAGTATAGTTACCCTTCTCACCAAAACCTTCTTCACTTAAACGCTGGTGCTTCATTCTCAACCTCTAATTGTTTGATACGATGTTGGCAATATTCTTCCAACTCTTTTAAATTTTCGATATCTTCGTGTCGTAGGATAATCTCCATCGCCCGAACATAGTCATTAATTTGTTTAATTTCAAAATCATCCATTATTCATCATCCATTTCTTTCGACTCAATTATTTCCAAACAAAGGGGTTTGACCTCTTTAGGAAACTTACTGGAATCGTACCCAGTCCCCGCATCTAAGTCTTCTTCACCCACCCAATCAGGCAGGTCGTTTCGTGACTTAAGTGCAAAACATACGGCGTCATAGATGTAATCCGACACCAATGGGCTGTTTTCTTCGTAGTACGCAACGGAAAGAACGGCATATGCGAAAGCCAGTTTTTCAGTAGGCTGCGTCTCTATGGGAAGACCCGAATCCTCCCACTCCATATAATCCCATTTATTCATCATCATCATCCTTGTCATTCGGTACAATCTCACCATTGGCACCATACATGTTTTCTGCCGCATCATATTCTTCCTGTGTGATAGCAGGAATGTCGGGAGATAGCATACTTGACTGTACGTTGCTAAAGATTAGAGGTTTAGCCTTTTCTTCTCCGAGCTTCCATACTGAATCTACAGAAACAGGCTTGGTGAGTGCTTCCCCATTGTGATAATATGTTACATGGGGCTCAAATGTGTTCTCAGCATATGTAATTTTTTTCTCTAGTTTACGCATTATTCATCATCCATCTTTATCCATGCCTTTCAATAGCATCTTTAATCCATTGCGGTAATGGGCGGGTTTCAGCAATCTCTTGCTCCATGTCACCAAGATACTGATACGCCAATCTCAAAAACTCTCCTGCATCATCAGAGGCACATTGCTCAACGCCGTCTATAATAAGTCTATGTGGTAGTGTCATTATTCATCACCCTCTACTTCCTCAACATACCATTTGCCATTGATGAAGATTCGATCTTTTTCTGGTTGTTCTTTTGATGGCTCATTGCCACCGACATGAGCATTACCAGAGACCCGAGCATTACCAGAGACTGTAGCATCACCAGAGACTGTAGCATCACCAGAGACTGTAGCATCACCATAGACTTTAGCATAATCATAGACTTTAGCATAATCATCGACCACAGCATAACCAAAGACTTTAGCATCACCATAGACCTCAGCATAACCATAGACTTTAGCATTACCATCGAGCTCAGCATAACCAAAGACCTGAGCATCTTGTCCCACATAAGCGGTATCAGCTACTGTTGCAGTATCAGCTACCCAGCCACCACCATTAGAATGTTGATGTGCTGGTACAGGACCATTACCGTCTTCAAAATCAAAATATGTATTAGTCATTATTCATCGTCCTTCACCAAACTAAACCCGACATGTGTAAACCACATTCGTGAATGCTTCATTGCAAA
>Ga0209716_1001616_pt1 | contig 16444 bp, 17 predicted proteins | sample COGITO_mtgs_1205_FD_184811 | JGI IMG/M metagenome (GOLD analysis project Ga0209716, IMG submission 184811) | Pelagic marine microbial communities from North Sea - COGITO_mtgs_120531 (SPAdes) (version 2) | ecosystem: Environmental > Aquatic > Marine > Epipelagic ...
TGACGTGCTTCATGCGATTGCACTCTTCGCAGCATGGCACAATATTTGCGAGCTCGTACCCCGGGCAGCGGAGCGAGTCCAACCGGTCGGCACCGGAAGACTTGCCGCCGCAGTACCAGCAAGGGAACGCCAGCGCCGCCAGCGCGACGCTCTCTGCATCCACCGATTCGCTACACTTGTCCGTCTCGCGCCGCCTAATCTGGGATGTAAGCCTGGCCACACGCGCGGGATCCAGCGTGTCGACTCGGGCGGCGCTCTCGTCGTAGTGCGCCTTTTTGCCCGGTCCGTTGAAGCTCGCGATCTGATCGCACTTGCGCCTGAACTCATCGACACCACGCCCGTTCCGCATTGACCAGCACAGCGGGCACGACCTAGCGACGTTTCCCCGCGCGATCGGCAGCTTCCAGTCGAGCACGGCCACGTGCTGCAGACCACGGGGCTGCTCCTGCGACTCGGACCCGCAGAACTCGCACGACCCGGCTTCTAGATAGGCCCAGTCGTCCGCGCGCAGATGACCGAGCTTGAGTGTGTATGGTCGCTGCTCCGCTTCGCGCTTGCACTGGCGTTTCATAATTATTGGGGGTGCCGGTAATTTTTTTTTTGGACCGGTGTGGAAACGCGTCGGGCGGTGTGCACCAACCGAGCAGGCCATGGTCACTTGGGCGGACAGCGATACCTACGACGACTGTGCGTCCGACGTGTCGTACTCCGAATCTTCGGCGTCGGAAGAGCCGCCGCCCCCGCAGCCGTTGTACCTAATCTTCAAGGGCAAGACAGCACACGGGCTCTCGCAGGAGAGCCACTTCCAGCGCTTCACCCCGTCCAGCGCACACGACCGCTGCTTCGGCTGGCGCGAGTGGCGCATCGAAAACGAGAATCGCCGCCACGTACACGACTATCCGCGGGGCGACACAATGGACAACCTGTGGATGTGGATGCGGTGCGACATGAAGGACGTCGCGCTGTCCAAGGTGTTCTACGAAGGCGACGCGCTTCCCACCGACAAAAAAGAAACCTTGTCGTGCTAAATGAACGCTGCGGAGGTTCGCACGGTCGCGGTACTCGGGGCGGTGGCCGCTGTCTACAACGCGCTGGCGCGGGCCGTGTTGCGTATGCACGCGCCCTGGTTTCGCCGTGCGAGTCCTCTGCGGGACGTGCTGCACGTCGGCGTGTCGCGGCCGGCCCGCGACGCGATGTCGGCGGGCGTGGACGCCGTGATTGCGCTGTCGGTGCTCGCGCTGGCCGGGTGTTGCCTGCGCGGCCACTTGCCGGCAACGGAGGTAGCCTGGTCGGTCGTCCTCGGGTACAGCGCGCGTAGTCTTCTCGTTGTCGTCACACTCATGCCCCCGCCGGCGGAGAACGTGTGCGGGTTCCCCGACAAGCCGTCGATGCACGGGCAGTGTGGCGAGCTAATGTATAGCGGCCACGCGTTCATTCTCTCACTTTCAATGCTGTGGCTCTGTCGCGCGAACCTGGTCGACCGGGGCACTGCAGGCGTCATTGTCGCGGTCTGTCTGCTGTTTGTAGTGCTCGCGCGCAACCATTACACGTCCGACGTGCTGGTTTCTATGGTGGCAGCCGTGGCCGCCGCTAACGTGTAAATTCATTTTTTATCACGCAGAAGACGCGCCACATCCGCGTCTAGTGCCATGCTGGGCAGGATACACAGCAGTACTTCCCGCGGTGGCAACTCCTCGAACACTGCGGCGCGCGCCTTGCGCCGTCGGTATTGGCGGTTCGATATCGACTTTTTCAGCTGAGCATGCGTGTACACCGCGCTGTGGCCCGCCGTTCGCAACGCCTCGTTGACGCTGTGTACGACGAGCGCTCGGGCCTCACGCGTGATCTCTTTGCCAACCGACAGCTCGCGTGACAGCACCGAAAGAACAACGGCACGCTCGGGCGAGGTGAGAGCGCCCATCGTCGTCTTCTCGCGCGTCCACCGACGGCTGGTGACCTCCGGTTAAAAAAAAAAATTTGAATTCTTTCAATTTCAATTTCAATTTCATCAGGCCCCGACGTTCCGCGCGTTGTCAATGCACTCGGTTTGGATATTGTCGACATAGCTATCGACAATCGTCATTAGCGCGTTGTAGTTGTCGTCCGCAATCTGGGTCTCCTCCGGGTTGTTCTGGCACACCCGGTCCACGAGGCGTCGCGCGTGGTAGCCAATCTGACGCTTCGCGTGGAGCGAGTAGTGCTGCATTCTGAGGTTGACTGGCCCGTCGCCAGTGACCATGACAAAGTAGTAAGCCAGGGCATCGGAGTATTTTACCGTGGCGTCGTAGTCGGGCTCACCCCAATGGCGGTACGGCTTCAGCATCACCAGTGCGTCGCGGAAGAGACCATCGGTACTGACGTAATCCGAACGCACCGGCACGTCATCCAGTGTCTCGGTCTGCGGGCGCAGCGACGCGGCCCCAAGCGCGAGCGCGACCCCTAGCACGCCGCCGGCGACTACCTGCTGTAAAACTTGACGGTCGACCATTTGTTTCCCGACAGACTTGCCACCGCTGTTTTTTACCGCATGTAATAAAAAAATACACGATTTGGTGCACCTGTCGCAAATTGTGACAATAATTTAACGTGGCAAAGTGACAAAACTTAAACAGTGACAAAGTGACAAAACTTGAACGATGGCATCGGGGGATCCGCGGCGACGGAGGCCAGCGATGGACATCTACCCAGTCGAGCACGCGATGTCCGTTGTCGGTTTCAATGGACGTGCACTGCAGTACTTGCCGAAAGCACACCGTGCGAACATGGAGGTGGTGCTTGCCGCCGTCGCGTCGTGCTGGACCTCGGTGGAGCACGCGCATAAGTCGATAAAGAGCTCCCCGGAACACGCCACGCGAGTTGTGGCGACGGAGGGTCTATGTCTGCGCTACTTGCTGGGTCCCGCCAAGTTCGACCGCAACGTGCTGGAGACTGCCGTGCGAACGAACGGGAGTGCGTTTATGTACGTCCCGGTCGCGCTGCGGACACGCGATCTATTGATGCTTGCCATCGACTCGAGCCCGACGGCGGTTCTGCAGCACTGCGAATACATGTACCCCGACCCGCGTGATGACTTTGATGTTGTACGACGGGCCCTGCGGAAGAACGGGAACTCTTTGGACTACAGATACGCGTCACCGCGGCTTCGCGCAGACCCGACAATTGCCGCGCTCGCCCTCCGGGCGAACGGCTGGTGCTTCCACTACGCCCCGCCGGTAATCCAACACACTTCAGCGATGCGGCTGCAGGCCATCGCGTCCGTCCCGTCGGTCGTGATTCACGACGGGCCCGAGGAGGTGTCCGTGCGCAACCGCGGGTTCGTGATGCAGGCGGTCGCGATGAACGGTTGCGTGCTGCAGCACACGCCGGGCTTTGCGGCCGACCCCGAGGTTGTGCGCGCCGCAATCGGCAGCTCGCCGTTTGCGCTGCAGTTTGCCGCGCCCTCTTTCACCATCAGCGACGAGAACGAGGATGTCGTTCTTAAGGCGATTGCGGCCACCCACGGCACTGCGCTGAAGTGGTGCTCGTTGCAGAACCTTCCGCGAGTGTTTGCAGCGGTTGGCTCCGACCAGAGCGGGACAGTTTACAAGAATGTGCACCCGTTTCTTCGCCGCGTGGCAGTACAGGCCGCGATGCTGGCCACAGTTGGACACGAGGGGGTCAAGCTGCTGTCGGAGGACGAGCGCCGGTGTCTGAACGTACGCGCACTGCGGCTCTACCTAAAGCGGTACGGATCCCCAGCGGAAAAACGCCTTGCGCTCGCGCGGGGGTGGGCTGGGCGTGACGGGCCGCTGGCCGCGCTCCCGCTTGACGTGGTCGAGAATATCGGCCGGGCCGTCACGCCGCACACGGTGACCAGCGGCTCTCTGCGCCGGTACCGAAAGGGGAATTCCAGAAAACGGCGCCGTGCGGATTAAAATTTGTAGGGATCGTACGACCTAAAAATAAATTGGTGACTTAAGAAAAACGAAACAAAAAATGGACGGTGTGATCGCTGGCATGCACATTCTGGTCAGCCTCGTTGTTGTTGGGCTCGCGTTTGGCACGCCTCTTGCCACGATCCGGAAGGACATTGGCGACAAGCCAGGCGTGAGCGAAAGCTCGCTGGTCACGTACAAACTTCTCAGAACGTGCATCAAAGTTTCGGCTGCAAGCGAAAAGGACCAAATCGGATGCCTTTCCAATTTGAAGAAAAACTGCAACCCCTTAGTAGACACAGCAGATATCCTAGGCGATCAGGCACGGGCGACGTTGTGCGCTCTCATGTGGTACACAAAAGATGGCAAGAAAACAGGAATGGACTTCACAGGTTCAAATCCTTTTGGTGACATTACTTCGGACTCGGAGACAAAGGAGGGCAGTGTTGTGATGAATTGTCTCCTGCTCGTTTCCGTAATTGGGGCGTTTCTGGCAGGACTGTCGGCGCCCGTTGCGCACTGGCAATTTCCGACGACGACGGTGATGAAAACCCCTGCGTCCCACTTCTTTTACATCGCCAGCGCAATCTTGGCAAGTGCCGCCGCCTTGATCTTCTTTGTGTCATTCAAACCCCACGCGACATTAAAAATGCCTGATGCGGCTACGACATCACCTGACGGTATGATCACCGAAAACAGCAAAGTGGCCATCGGCGGATGGGCACTACTCGCCGGCGCGGTCCTCTCTGTCCTGGCGCTGGTCTTGGTTCGTACGAACAAGTAAGAGTGCGCAAAAAAAAAACATCATTCCAGCCGCTTCACTTCCTCTTTGAGAAATAGTCGGCGAGGTGACTGTTTTTACCGGTGTGCCTGTGTCGGTAGTAGGTCGTACGCTTTTTGTTTGCGTTAGTGTACACAAAGTGTTTTTTGCCTGTCTCACGGGCGTGCATTTGCACTTTCATGAAGCGGTTGAGCTTGCGCTTCCGCTTTTTAGTCGGGAGTTGCGGAGCGGCTGCCATGTTTTACATCACCTTTTTTTTACTTTGGTCACCGTACCGTCCGGTACCCAAGCGCGGGGCCAATCGCAAAGAGAATTGTCATGATGACAGCGAGCGTTTGCAAAACTCGAACCGAGCGACCCGGTAGGTATCCGTTCATGCAGTCCCCGACAGATCGGATCATATTTTCCTGGGTTTTTGCGTTCAGCGTCGGCTGGTCAATTTTCTTGCGTTTTTCCAAGTCGCGCATCCGCCTAAAAATATCCTCAAACCTTCCGTTGACACCGGAGCAAATGCCCAGCCGCATGCATTCCATAATGCATTTGTCGTGGGTCTCTTTTGGTGTGTGCGAGCTCTGAGCGCTGGTGTGACACTTAAACAGCACGGACATTTCGTCCTGGTACTGCCCAAGGATGCCTTCGTGTGTCCTGCGACACTGCTTGAAGAGGTGTATATTCTGCACAAAGGTATCTGCCATTTTACCGACGCGTCAAAAACTCTGCATCTGACTGAACCCGCTGCCTACTTCCGGGCAAAAATATCGTGATACAGACTCTCCATTGCTTTCTGTTCCTTGTTTGTTTCTTTTGTCGGGTCCTCTGTAAGCGTATTACGCTGCTCTCGGTACACGTCGCGGTGCGTGTCTCTCCGTCGGACAGCATGTGCCGTCCGGTCATTTCCACCCGGTCGGTCATTCCCACCCGGCTTGATCGTGGACGCAAAGTCTTCTTGGACCGAGGATCGCTCGGTATCCTCCGTCCTACTCGACTCGACCACCGCAAAGTTCTGCGCCGCGCTGATGGGCATCTGCCCTTGTGGGTAGGCGGGGATTGCCCGCGAGGTTTCAGCGGTTCCCGAAATTTGGTCCATTTTGTATGCCACAGGGCTGATGTTCATGACGTGATTCATGGGCGTTTACTTTATGACTACAAAAATTTCTGTGGTCGCTCGAGCTCAATGTCGGAGTCTCTGGTCACAAAAGACAACGGCGTGCCGTGGTACGTCAGCTCCAGGATGTGCAGATGGTACGGGGCGGCCGCCACGAAGTTAACCCGGGTCATCGTCTTGAGAGTCGCGGTATCTACCACTTGGCGACCTCCAAGGCGGCGCCACACCGAGTCGGCGCATGCCGGAACCTGGTACTGGTCGCCCTCGGCGGTGATCGTCTGGCCGATCACAACCACCGCGGTATGACGGGCCTCGTCGAAGCGAAGCTGGTGCCCCAGTTTTGGCATCTCCCCCACATTTGACAGTATGGGCACGGCAACCCTCGTCGACTCGTGCACCGCAAAGTGTTCCGGGGCGGCAAACGACGCATGCGACTCGCGCTCCGCCCCTACGACGGAGATGCTCGCCGCACTCTCCAGCACTACGCAGTCGCCGTCGAGGTTAACAGCGACGGGCGTGCTCTCGAGAGCGCGCCGAATGAACGCGGTCAGTGTCATGCGGTCGTACTGGCCCGGGTGGACGCCAATCGGCACTCTCCACGTGTCACCAATGACGCACATGAGATTAAACTCGCGCGTCACCACCACTCTGCGTAGGGATTCGAACGCGTGTTTTACGGTAGGTGCGTTGATTGTCGTCGTCGCCATGCGCCCCATCAACTCGCCGTCGTCGCCGCCACGCTCCAGCCGAAGGAACTCCGCGAGGCCTCCCGTGGACACCACGGACAAGGATGAATTGAACGCCGAGGAGATGCTGATGCTGGCGCGATCCGCGCGCAGGCCAACGGTGAGCTCCCCGGGTAGCCGCTCCTGCAAAGCCGTCACGAGAAGGCTCGGGCTCGCGGTGACTTCGCAGTATACCGTATTGGGAGCTGTGTTCGTCAGCTCTTTGAAGCCCGTCTGTGACGAAAGCACCCGAAACGCCATCGCGCCGATTCGCCGGACGTGGGTTGGTTCGAGCTGCACGCCGGGGGCGAGAAACACCGGCGCGCCGTGGGCAAGTCGATACCCTGCGGACGACTTGACAAACAGCCCGTGTGCGTACCTTGTCTCAATCACCACACCGGACGCCTCCGCTGTGACCTTTGTCACCGGGTTGGCATACGGCGGCAGCTGCACTGTGACCTTGGTGCCATGTTGACCGATCGCAAGTGCCGTAGGAAGCTGCACTGTGACCTTGGTGCCATGTGGACCGATCGCAAGTGCGACAGAAGAATCTTCCGGGAGCACGCGCTTGTGGGCGTACACCGTAAGCTGAACGGGCAGCATGTTTTTTTTACCGCAGACAAAAAATCAAAATCTTTTCGCATCGATGAATCAGTCCGCGTCCTGCTGAGCCAGCCGCGCGGACCGTCTTTGGACCACAGAGGCTGTTCTCTGCCCCCCGCCCCGGCCCCGCCTGACCACGGTCACCACGTTAAACATAGAGAACAAGTCTCTGCGAGCTTCTGCCACTTGGTACTTGTAGCGCCACGTCCCTCGGTTGAGATATTTGTACTTTTTCACAAGCTGCTTGTTATTGTTGGTAAACTCCCGGAGCCTCTGCCGGTGATTTTTTTCAGCGCTCTCGCACTTGACAGCCTGTCGCAAAAGCAGCTTATACAGAGCGGTCTCGTTGGGCCCAAAGTCGCACGCGGCGTGGGCAAGCGCGTCCATTAGGTTGTGGCTTTGTGCATCGGAGCGGTACGTTCTGTATGAAAACGCCGATATTTCCACTTGCGGCGCAGCGCCAGCGCCATCGGTTGACCGGCAGACCGGGCACTGCCCGTGGCCCTCGATGTCAGAACGAGCCCAGGACAGGATGCAAGCCGTGTGGAAATGGTGTCCGCACGGCAGCTCCTGTAGGTCGGTCTGGCAAATGTCCTCCATGCAAATAGCACACGCCATTGCGTCTTTTCGGAGTTTTTTGAAAACATTGTGTCCCAGAAAAACGCGACAATGAGTGTAATCGCCCGACTGGATGATAACGGACGGATCGTACTGGATCCGGCGCGCGTGCCCGCGGGCGAGTGTACCATCAACGTCGCCTGCGAAGGACGCGTGCTGCGTGTCCTCGACGAGACGTCGGTGCGCCGGTGCAGCTACTGGCACGATGGCTCGTTCCGACCTGCTCGCGAGCTGACGGGTACGTCGGTCCGCATCCGTCTTCTGACGACGGGCTACACAGAGGTTCAGGTTGGCTTTGCGCACGAAGGGTGCGCAAACCCAGGCGCGTGGTGCGCGTGCAGCAACGGCTTGGGCTGCAAATCGCTAGATCAGTGCACAGCCGTGTGGCGAAAGCGCGACGTGTGCCTGCAGGTCCAGGGCAATTACGCGCTGCTGGTCGCCGGGGGCGGCGGCGAAGGACCGGTGCTGCAACTACTACAAGCGGGAGGATCAAGGGTGGCTCTGGTGGGTGTATATACGGTCTTCATTCTCTACTTACTGGCCGTGGCCTGAGGCATTCCGGATGTAGCTGGCGTGGGCCTCCAGGCATCGCCCCTGAGCAAAATGAAGGTCCGCTTCGGCGTCGAGAACGCCGAGCAGGCCGGCTGCGCGCGGGGGGTGCACGACACTCTCTGCCTCAAGGAGGGTGGTTGCGACACTGTGGCCGTCGCGTCGGTCCAAGTCGTAATGGCAAAGAACCTCGTCGATACTCGCGGACAGCGTCTCGGACGTGGTCTCGTCGTCGAAGGGGATTCCAAACTGCTCGAGCACCTGCTGGGCCCAGTTCAGCATACCGGAGGCGCGTAGGGGGTGCGCTCCTTCGATCACGCCCAGAGCCTGTTCGCGGACAGCGTCGAAGTCCGTGCCGACGTTCAGCGACGCGGAAGCGCGCGCCGTTCCCGCCCCGGGCGAGGCCTCGCATCGCTGCCGCTTCTGCCGAAGCTCTTCGTCGCCCGTCTGCGTCGCGCGCCCGGACGCCTGCGACATCCTGACCATGCCCACCACGCTGTCAATGTCAATTTTTTCGGCGTCCACCGTCTCGGTCTTGAAGACGCGGCGGTCAATCGCCTTTGGTAGATCCTCGCATCTCCACACCACCTTGCACGGCTTCTGCGACCACGCCTTGCACGTCAGGGCTTCGCTCAATGCGCCGCTGGCGAGGCGCTCGCGGAACAGCTTGGACTCGCCGACGGTGTCCTTGCTGCACGCCGGATATATGCGCCACGATCCAGGGTTGGGCGTCCCGCTAGCGCCGCCGGTGCTCTTGCGTTTCGCCTTGGTGAGGCGGTGATCGTAGTTGGCAAACTCGAGGTGGGTCTTGTGCCACGCGGAGGAGCTGTGCAGCCCGCCGCAACAGCGGGTGCGCGGGTTCTCGATGTTAAAGCACGGGCACGGATTGGAGGTCCGGAAGTAGACGTTGAACAGCCTTTCGCCCGTTCCCAATCGCGTTCGGTTGACAATACGGTCGATCTCCATGTGGCGGAAGCAGAACGTGTCGTCCGGTAGCTGCAGGCTGACGTCCTGCGACCAGCCCTTGACTCCCAGTTGCCGGATATCGCTGTACTGCCGGGTGATCCACCGGAGAAAGTCGCTGACAGCCGTGGGGTCTTGTGTGTTAAACTTCTGCATAATCTCACCGGTCTTGGCCGTCGACGCGCGGCGGCTTTTGCCGTGCCGCGCGCGCAGCTGATGCACAAACTCGTCGCTGAGAAACTCATCGAGCAGCCCCGGCGTGTACGGAGAGTCCACGAGCGGGCGGCCGTAGGAATCGCAGTTCCCATTCAGCCTCGCCTCAAAGACCTCCTCGGTCTGGTCCTTTGGCTTGAGCACGCACACACTGGACGGGAACGTCGTCACGGACGTGTCTAGAAGCTCGCGGAGGCAGCTCTGCACTTGGGTGTGGCCCTGCGGGTTGACAACCGAGACGTGCGACTCATCGATCGTGCCGTCCGCGCTCAGCGCGAAGCAGAGCTTGTGCGCCCGTGCGCCCGCAGCGGTGGCCCCGGCGCCCTTGGTCCGCGGGTCGACGTTCTCGGCGTAGCGCTCGTGCTTTCCTTTCTTGAAGGTTGCCATGCAGCCGTTGGTACACACGCAGCCCCAGTGGTTGTTTTTCAGCGAAGGTCCCACCGTGCGTGTGTGCTTGCAGCGAGGGCAGCCATCGACGGTCTTGTAGGTGAAGTTGTCGCGCATGCGCGCGCGGCCGCTGTATACGGAGCCGTCGGGCACAATTCGTTCCTTGGCCCAGCGGTAGCGCGGCGAGTTCTTCAGCCCCTCTGTGACAACCTCGGCGTAAAGCGCCAGGTGCGCGGCGTTGCCGGGCAGCGGCAGGACGAAATGGCCCGAGTACTTGAAAATGTCCTCGTCGTTCGTGACCAGGCGGGGCGAGCAAGAGACCATGACCCGCAGCAGCAGGTCGGTGACGAGCTTTTTGCGCCGCGCGCGGATATAAGGCGCCCACGCGACAAGCTTCGGGCAGGTGTCCAGCTTCGGGAGAATCGCGGTCAGCGTCTGGTGGTCGCTCTGCTCGAGCGCCAGCAGGGTTTCGCCCAGCACGCCGGCGTCTGCGCAGCCCTCGGCAACGAGCGAGTCGACGGTCGGAAACACCGGCGGTGACGGCACGGTACAGCCGCCGAAGACGTCGCGCGACAGGATGCCCTGCACAGTCTCGGCCAGCGACTCCCAGTTTCCGTACATTTGATGATTCAGGTCGTCAATTTTTGCGGCGGCGTCGCTCGCGGAGACGTCGCAGTCACGCAACTGGCACTGCAACCGCCCCATTTCTTCGGGCGGTGGCGTCGTCATGCCCCAGGAGGTGTCGGTGAAGTCAAAGTCGATGGGAAACTTCGAGATGCGCACACAGCTGACGTTGCGCTGCGCGGTGCGCATGCAGTCAAGCGGGTCGCGGAAGGCGCGGCCGTTCGCGCTCAGCGAAACGGGCACCCTGGCCACGCAGACATCGAAAGCCATGCGCTGGTAAAAGTCGACCAGTCGGTTCTCCTGCAGAATAGTCAGGTTGGGCAGCAGCGGGGACATCGACTGGTGCGTCGCCATCTTCCCAACGGCGGTGTAGAAGGCGCCCGACTTGGACTTGGTCGCCGTTCGCTGGGGGTCAAAGCCCGCGTTCATCGCATCGGGGCCCGTGAAGAACGTCGCCCAGACCGCGGCAGTCATGCACGCCGAGCCGAGCATGCGACGCTCCCCCAGCCAGGCGAGGTGTGTGAGCAGCGCCGTGTAGTTTTCTTTGTTCGGAGACAAGTCGGCGGCGGACACGGAGTTTTCGAGCGCAAGCTGCTTGCGAGAGATCATGCCGTTCACAAAGCCTGCAGTCTCGACGGTCTTGGTTACCAGAGGCACGCCGTTCTCGCCTTGGGTTTGTTTGAGGAAGACCGAGCCGCCGGTGATCTCGCGCGAATCGCGCATTATAGCAAAGTACTCCTTTCGGTAGTCAGTGCGGTACCCGTCCCAATCAGAGTCACCGCAGGCCAGTTGCTGGGCGCGCCGCTCGCAACGGTCCGTTAGTTCGTCGAGCAGGCGCACGTCGCGCTGCTTCCAGTAGGACCAAGGATGAGCATCAACTTGCAGATGGGGGTCCATGTCCTGATGTGGGTCGTGGAACATGTGCATGCCCTGGACGTGTCGGTGGTTCGGGGCGTAGTGGTCGTAGTACTGGTTGACAAAGCGAAAAAAACAGAGGTTGTAGGGCCATGCGTGCACAAAACGGTCCTGCGTAAGAACTTCCTGCAGGCACGTGATCACGAAGCGCGCAGCGTGGCCCACGTCTACTCCCTCTGTGATGGGAACCAGCGCTTCGCATGTGGGCCCATCGCCCTCGGGCTCCATGGTTGTTGTTACCACACGCGCGGAAATTTTTGGCTGTCAGTGACCAGCCACAGTTGTGTCACAAAAAGTTTTGTCACAAAAAAATTATGTCACGAAAAAATTATGTCGCACAAATTTTTGTCACATCACGATCTGTCCATCAAGAAAAAATTTTGCCTAGCTTTGCGATAATCATGTCACGAGCTTGTATACGGTCGCTCATTTGCATGCCCGTGAAGTGCACGGCGAAGTCTCCCTGTTCCCAAACTCTCCCCGTCATTTGTGTGTTCGGATCATCATAGTCTTTACAGTAAAACGATTGCAGTATGTTGTGGGGCACAATGGTCAGGTACGAGATGTCGCCCGCCGCGAGTGTGTGCCTTAACATAGCGGTCTGTTCCCACAGTTGCCCCCACATGCAGTCCGGCTGTGTTCCGCCAAAGTACCAAATCTCCTGCAGGTAGTTCCATGTCTCGACCGTGTTCCGCGCGACGAACAACCCGGAGTTGAACGGGTGGTCCGGGTGCATGTCATCGCTTAGTAAGATATGACCGAAACAAATGCCGTCGACAAAATCATCGAACCGGTGCTCCAGATCGGTCAGCAGAATATCGTCGTCGACCCAAACGACGAAAGGTACGTCGGGGTGCGCAACCATCTCGCGCTGTACTAGCAAGATCTTGGACCACGCCGGGGCGCGGTCCGGGCACAGCGTCTTGGTCTCGAGCTCACACAAGTACCCGTGTTTGTGGCAGTATTCCGTCAGAGTGTCAAACATTGGCTGCGAAAAATGGGGCCTGTCGCTGAGGGATGTAAACAAGAAGCGCGGACAGGAGTTCATGGACTGTTGTCTTTTTTCGAAGAAAAAAGAAGTATCCTTATAAAAAACAAATGCTTGTCCTTCTGCATCACACGTTCTTTTTGCTCGCTGCCGTCGGCGCACAGTCCGACCTGATAGCGCCCATGCCCGGGTCGCAGGTCGACAACCACGGCTGTGTGCTTGACGGTGGGTACCGATGGTGCGAGTCGGCGCGACAGTGCCAGCGGCCGTGGGACCAGCCGTGCGCCGCGTCGCCATGCGGCGACATGCCGTGCCCGCCCCCCGTCCCGTGCCCGAGCCTTGCGATGATGCCGAACCACTGCGTCGTGGTACCGGCCGCGGCTGACAAGTGCGGATGCACGATCGGGTGCCCGCAGATTGACTGCTCGCGGGTTGCGAGCGAGGAGGAGGTTTGCGGTGGCTACATGGCCACCGGGGTGGCGCGGGTGTGCGACCGCGGGCTGGAGTGCGTATATCCCTCGATGGGCATGGTCGCGGACGCGCCGGGCTCATGCATGCCCGTTTGTCCCACGGTGCGCGACAGCTTCGGAAACTGTGTCGGCGGGCGCGGTGCGCCGGCGATTCCGGACAACTGTGTCACGTGGTACGACGGGTGCAACACCTGCTCTGCTGAGTTTGGTGAGCTCCGCGGCTGCACGCTGATGATGTGTTTTACGCAGAACGAGCCCTACTGCCAGGTCTTCTCTGGCGCGGACCTTCGGCTCGACGACATATGTTACCGTTTCTGCGAGAATGGCGCGCAGAGTACCGTCGACCGCAGGAAGCAGTGTCCGGCGGGTACCGAGTGCGCACCACCGACGGGCGCCGGCGGGATCGGGTACGACAGTTGCGCGGAGCAGGCGCACACGTGCACAGTGACTGGCGGCCACTAATTAAAACAATACAACAACTGTTTTATGATGACAAACGGTGCGTTTCCGTCGATTTACGTTGTTCCCCAGTGATGATCAGCGTAAAAATAGCATCATAGTCAGCAATAAACCGAAGACTGCAGTGATGATCAGTGTGATTGTGCCGCCGTTCATTTGTTTTAATACCATTTATTTTTGGTGTCCTTACAACACAATATTCTCGTGCTTCTCCTTCCAGGCGGAGATCAAGCGGAGCAGAGCTCTGTTCGGCACCAGACGCCGCGATTCCAGCTCGGCATTGGTCTCCGGGTCCCTGGTGTGCGTGCTTAGCCACTCCTCAATGCACTCTCGCTCGTACGTCCCCCCGCCGTCGGTCACCACAGGATCGTCCATCAGCTCCTTGGAGATAGGGCATTTGAAGTCCGCGGGGGGGTCGGGATACGACGGCTGGAGTTCCCCGTGACGCCACCGTCCCTCGAGGGTTATACCGTCCGTGTACCTCTGCTTGCCCTGGCCGTGGCGCTTGTTGTCCTTCCACTCGCCCTCGTAGAAGAAGCCGTTCGGGTGCGTCTCCTTGCCCTGGCCGTGGCGCTTGCCGTCCTGCCACTCGCCCTCGTAGAAGGCGCCGTCCGGGCGCTCGAGCTTGCCCTGGCCGTGGCGCTTGCTGTCCTGCCACTCGCCCTCGTAGAAGGCGCCGTCCGGGTACGTCTCCTTGCCCTGGCCGTGGCGCTTGTCGTCCTGCCACTCGCCCTCGTAGAAGAAGTACGGGTCCGTGAACTTGCCCTGGCCGTGGCGCTTGTTGTCCTTCCACTCGCCCTCGTAGACGCGGCCGTTCGGGAGCTCGAGCTTGCCCTGGCCGTGGGGCTCGCCTTCGCGCCACTCGCCCTCGTAGACGCGGCCGTCCGGAAACCTGGACTTGCCCTGGCCGTGGCGCTTGTTGTCGCGCCACTCGCCGTCGTAGAAGACGCCGTCCGGGTACGTCTCCTTGCCCTGGCCGTGGCGCTTGTCGTCCTGCCACCCGCCCTCGTAGACGACTTCGCCGGACAACGACGTAAACTTGCCCTGGCCGTGGCGCTTGCCGTCGCGCCACTCGCCGTCGTAGACGCCGCCGTCCGGAAACCTGGACTTGCCCTGGCCGTGGGGCTTGCCGTCGCGCCACTCGCCGTCGTAGACGGCGCCGTCCGGGTACATCAGCTTGCCCTGGCCGTGGCGCTTGTCGTCCTGAAACTCGCCCTCGTAGACGTCGCCGCTCGGCAACGTAAACTTGCCCTGGCCGTGGCGCTTGTTGTCCTGAAACTCGCCCTCGTAGACTGAGCCGCTCGGGTACGTGTGCTTGCCCTGGCCGTGGCGCTTGCCTTCGCGCCACTCGCCGTCGTAGAAGACGTCGTCCGGGTTCGTCTGCTTGCCCTGGCCGTGGCGCTTGCCATCCTGCCACTCGCCGTCGTAGACGTTGGCTCCGCTCGTCTCCTTGCCCTGGCCGTGGCGCTTGTCGTCCTGATACTCGCCCTCGTAGACGCGGCCGCTCGACCACTTCATCTTGCCCTGGCCGTGGCGCTTGTCGTCCTGCCACTCGCCCTCGTAGAAGGCGCCGTCCGGGCGCTCGAGCTTGCCCTGGCCGTGGCGCTTGTTGTCCTGCCACTCGCCCTCGTAGAAGGCGCCGCCCGGGTACGTCTGCTTGCCCTGGCCGTGGCGCTTGCCTTCGCGGAACTCGCCGTCGTAGGAGACGCCGCCCGGGTACGTCTGCTTGCCCTGGCCGTGGCGATTGTTGTCCTGCCACTCGCCGTCGTAGACGCCGCCGTCCGGGTACGTGTGCTTGCCGTAATAACTGCCGTACCGAGCGGCACGCCTGCGTTTGCGCAGACCACGACGCGGACGCATACTCGGATCGCTTGGTACGGTATGGCGGACCTGCTTGGAGCGAGCCATTGTGTAGAAGTGGTTCGGGTGGTTTAGTTCCGGTTTTGTTGTTTGGATGGAGGGTGTCTACTGTGGCAAAAAGTGACAAAAACGTGACAAAAAATGACAAAAAAAAGTGACAAAAAAACCATTTGTGACAAAAGTTTGGATGGATGGGCTGCAAAATCAATTTTTTTGTCTACGACAGCTCAGTTGACGCGTCATCCCAACCACCCGAGAAACACGGGTGGTCTGTATTGACGCGTGGCGACTTTGGTCGTCACTCAACCGATGGACCCGTTCTTATGTGTCGATATTATGGGAAAGATCGGCTATGAGGTAGATGTTATCCGAAAGAGGAGGCGTGTTGCTGCGACAACTATCCAGAGGAGGATTCGCGGGTGCTTTTCGCGTATCATGCTTGTAAAAAGCTGTTACCGCGAAGCCCGCCAATGCGAAAAAATGGCCAGAGGAACCTGCGTCGACCGATACAAGCTACCGCGGTTCGCTGTAGTGGAAAGAGCCGCGAGGCGGATGGAATACCAGAGACGAACAGTGCTTATACACCCACACAATGAAGACCGGCCTTCGCGACTGGGAGGGGATGCAGGCCGTGAGGGAGCAGGGCGACCGCATCGGCATGCTGCTCGACCTCGACCAGGGCAGCATGTCAGTCTGGAAGAATGGTCAGCGGCTGGGGGTGATGCAGGCAGAGGGGCTGACCGGTCCGCTCTGCTGGGCGGCCTCGCTTGCGCTGGACGACCAGAGCGCCCGCATCGAGTCTGCGGCGGTGCCGGCCGCAACCAGTGAAGATTAAAGACTTTTTTTTGGTAGTTACAAACAAACACTAGCGATAGGCCCGACAAGTGTACCTGGCTGGCGCTCTCGCGTTTTCATTTTTAAATTAATCATTTTTAACTTTTGTCACTTTCAACTTTTGTCACTTTTTTGGGCCGCAACACGCGGCAACACACCAACACACCAACAAAGCAACATACAGCAACACAACCACAACCAACCACAACAGATTACCAAGACTGCAGAATGAAGACCGGCCTTCTCACAATGACGGGCGACCTGCTAATCCACATCGCCTCTATGCTCACCGCCCCGACGGACCTCGTCCGCCTCCAGCTCACGTGCCCCCGCTTTGCCGACAAGGTCTGTGGGTCGTCGGAGATGCTGTCGATCCCGGAGGAGGCCGCGCGGCGGTGGGTGGCGGCGTGCAGCGAGCAGGAGCGCGGCTGGGTGC
>Ga0209716_1001631_pt1 | contig 16364 bp, 19 predicted proteins | sample COGITO_mtgs_1205_FD_184811 | JGI IMG/M metagenome (GOLD analysis project Ga0209716, IMG submission 184811) | Pelagic marine microbial communities from North Sea - COGITO_mtgs_120531 (SPAdes) (version 2) | ecosystem: Environmental > Aquatic > Marine > Epipelagic ...
CAATTTCATCTATCCACTTCATTACTTTACCACCGTGAACATAACCACTGAAGTTAGCATCATTAGGTTCAGCTAAAAAAGACATTGATAATTTTGTATCCATATTACTCAAAAATTAAAAACATTTTAGCATAAGACAAATTATGGAATCATTTGATTCTTTTGAATTTGGACAGTTCAATATACTTATAATATCTTAACCCCAGTGTTTTTCTTCCTGAACTTAATTAATAAACAAAGGCAAGTCTTCAATTACTTCATTAGTAGCTTGTTTCATTCTAGGCAAAGTGTATTGTAAGGCTATTTGAAGCATCTTAATTCGCAGGTTAGTGTCTACTCATTTACGTTTAAAGAAGCTATTAAGTCGTCTATAAGTAGTTGTAGTTTATCTTTTACTTCTGATGTTATTTTGTTTGTACTTCCTTTGGGTCCTGGCATATATTTTATGGTATTTTATTCAATAATACAATATTTAAATACTCATTAAGAAGTAATACTTTTTTGTGTGCTATTGCGTAAACAACACCAGTGTTGTACCATCAAGGATAAACTTAAAGTTTGTTTTAAAAGAATTAAGTTTACATTAAAAAGAAAAAGCAATTATAATGGAAGAAAAAAAGCCGAAAAACAAAAAAACAAACAAAGGAGGCTCCTATAAATTTAAAATTGCAAAGAAGTATAATAAGCCACAAACCAAAGTAGATAAAATTGCTAATAGAAGAAGAAAAAAATAAACCTTCAACACCGCAATCAAAAATTCACTTTGTTTTTAATACATTTTAACAAATTTAAAAGGAATGAAAAATTATTCTAATAATGTATATGAGACTTTAAAGAAGTTTTATCGATATGAATTAAAAACTTGGAGAAAAATATTTAAGTATAAATATTAAATTCCTTACTCATTATCTATCTTTTGTAAAACTTTATCTATCTCCTTCGCAATATTCATTAAAAGTTAAGGGATACTTTTCAAAGTATTTCAGACTCATAACCCTTTAAAGCCAAGATTTTTTTAACTAATGAGCTAGGTGATGCTTCACTTATTTAAAGCAAAGCGATTGCAAATTAATATCTCTCAGAGCTTATAAAAAAAGCCAAACAGAACATAAGTTCTAGTTGGTTTTTTTGTTGAAATTAATTTCTAAAATTCTCGATAATCACCGCTTAAGAAAGCATTCGCTTCTTCTTCTTCGAAACGAGCTTTCTGATTATCCCAATGTAAGGTTTGCTTAGGGAAACGTCCGGCAATAACTCCCAATAAGATAGTTTCGGTTAAACGAGCTGAATACGAGAAAGGGGCAGAAACCTGATCTTTTCCTAAACATGCATCGACAAATTGATGATAATGTTTAGGAGCATCACGCTCATAATCATTTTTATTATTTCCTAAACTGTTATTAGGATCATATTTAGTGATATCAATTTCTTTATATGCACCGTCTACAATAAGACGAGGTAACTCCATAAAATGTGGTAACAATAAGCGTCCTTTCTCTCCTATAAACATTGCTCCTTGAAGAGGAAGGTTTTCTTTATTGGGAAGTTTCAACTTTTTATTTCTTTTAGGAGCACCTGGACCATCTGACCAAATCCATGTTAAGGTATCTGTGGTATAAGCTGTTCCTGGAAAAGTATATGTTACGCTATTATTTTCAGGAAAACCAAATCCATTAGGCTTTCTACAATTGTTGGTGATCGTTAAGGGAACATCAAGCGCTAGGGCATTGTAGGGGGTGTCAAAGATGTGAACACCCATATCTCCTAGTGTCCCACAACCATAATCAACTAGTTTTCTCCAGTTTCCAGGATGATAAACCGCTTCTTTATACGGACGCTCTGGCGAGGTCCCTAACCATAAATTCCAGTCCAAATGTTCAGGAACAGCATCTTCTCCTTTTGGTTCAGGACCGTCATATCCCCAGTTTTTGGGTGACCAAGCATGTACTTCGCTTACTTTCCCAATAATTCCAGATTGAATTAAAACAGTAGCCAATTTGTAATCATAAAAAGAATGAACTTGAATACCCATTTGTGTTACTAGATTCTTTTCTTCTGCAATTTTGCGCATTGCTCTTGCTTCTGACACGTAGTGCGTTAATGGCTTTTGACAATAAACAGGCTTGTTCATTTCCATTGCCATCATTGATACTGGAGCATGAGTGTGATCCGGAGTAGAGACAACCACAGCATCAATATCTGTTGTCATTTCCTTTAACATGGTTCTGTAATCAGAATACGTTTTTACATTTGGATAAAGCTTTTTAGCAGCAGCCAAATTATTTGAATCTATATCACACAATGCAACAACATCAACTGATTCATGAGACGCAATTGAAGCAAGATCAGCTGCACCCATATTACCAACTCCAACATGAGCTGTTCTTAACCGCTCACTGGTCTTTGAAAGTGCCATTAATGAAGAAGGCAATAAAGCCGTTGACGCCAAAGCTGCTGATGTTTTTAAAAAATCTCTTTTTTTCATATTCTTAAAATTATAATTTTTTGATTTTAATATTTCTAAACCATAAATCACTTCCGTGGTCCTGAAAACCAATAAAACCCGATTTAAATTTACCATAATCTGGTAAACCATCCCATTTTCCTGAATTTTTTTTCTGATGCCATTCCTCTGACCACGGAACAAAGGAAAGCACTCTTTCTCCATTTAACCAATATTCAACAATCTCCTCAGTAAACTTAATTTTAGTACTATTCCACTCCCCTGCAGGATTCAATTTTTTCTTTAAAGGATCTGCAGCATACATTGCGTAGTCAGAAGCTGTCTGTTGTAAGGGATGAAGCTTTGATGGATTTTCAAAGCCAACACTTGTATTATAGGCTGTCAAATCATGAATATCTGCATAATTTTCATCATCTATTAATTGGTATTCTGGCGAAACCTCTGGAGGTCCTCCATATCCTTCTTTTATATGATAAAAAATACCACTGTTGCCTCCTACTGGAATCTTCCATTCCACATATAGTTCAAAATTATCAAATTCTTCGGCTCCGTATATAATGTCTCTACTGCCTTTGTAATCATAATCTTCTTCTAGAATTTGTTGGGTATTAAATGTTAATACCTCATCAATGATTTTCCAACCAGGGGGCATAACATCCCCGTTGTAAGCTCTCCAGCCCTCAGTGTCTTTTCCATCAAAAAGAATAATCCATTCCTTATTAGTAGAGGAGGTGCAGAAAACAAAAAGTGTGAAAATTAAAAGGAAAAAAAAAGAGTACTTTCTCATGAAAAATAAATTTAATAATGATTTAAAAATAGTCAAAGATTTTGTTTCACCTTCAAATGAAGAATTCAAGTTTAATTTTTGATGTAGAAATCAATCACTATTCAATTCTTTAAAAGTCACATTTTTTTTTTACAATTCACACTTGTTTATGATGAAATTAGTATATTTGAATGCTATATCAATTTTTATGAAAACTCTTAAAACTGTTGTCCTTTCATTTGCGATTGCCATTTCAACATTTTCTTATGGTCAAACATCTGAAAATCCTTGGGCTATTGCTGTGGGTGCAGACCTTATAAACCTTCAAGGCGATAATGTAGATTCTGGTCTAAACTTTGGAGCTCCTGCTCTAAGTTTATCAAGATACATTGGAGCTGGATTTTCTATTGGTGCACAATACGCACTCAACAATGTGGAAAATAACGAAGAACTAAAATATTCCTCCATAGATGGAATTGTTAAATATAACCTTACGGAAGGCAAAATTCTTCCTTACCTTTTTGCTGGGTATGGTTTTTCAAGATTTGCAGATGGAACTGAAAAAGATGGTTATTTCCCTTCTACCGAAACAAACCGTACTGGTTTAGGAGGTATTGGTGTAAATTTTTATCTTGATGATAACTTCGCAATCAATTTAAGTACATCTTACAGAGGAAATCTTGAAGGTGATACCTATAATCATTTACAACATATTATCGGCTTGAGCTATAACTTTGGCGCAGGTGATGCGGACAAAGACGGTGTTCCAGATCAGAAAGATGTTTGTCCAGATATTCCTGGACTTAAAGAATTTGATGGATGTCCAGACACTGATAGTGATGGAATTCCAGACAATAAAGACCGTTGTCCTGAAGAAGCTGGATCTGAAGCTCTTCAAGGATGTCCTGACACTGATGGAGATGGTATTGCTGACCAAGATGATGCTTGTCCAGACAAAGCAGGAACAGCTGCAATGAACGGCTGCCCAGACTCTGATGGGGATGGTGTTGCAGATAACGAAGATAGATGTCCTGAAACTGCTGGTGATTCAGCGAATGGTGGATGTCCATGGGCCGACTCTGATGGAGATGGAGTTGCTGATAAGGATGATAATTGCCCAGACCTCGCAGGAACTGTTGCCAACAATGGTTGTCCTGATGAGCCAACTGATTTAGTCAACTTCATAAACAGCGAAGACAATAAGATCCTTTTCCCAGCGAGTAGTGATCAACTTGACTCTGATGATAAGGAAATTTTAAATACCGTTAAAAGTTTATTAGATAAATACCCTAACGCTAACATTACAATTGAAGGATATGCTTCAAGTGATGGAAGTGAGGCTTACAATATGAAGCTATCTGAAAAACGAGCTGTTTCAGCACAAGCCTATTTAATATCGAATGGTATAGATGCTGCTAGACTTAGTGTTAAAGCATACGGTGAAACTAAATTAAAAGGTGACAACAATACTGTAAAAGGAAGAGCACAGAGCAGACGTGCTAAAATTAATAGAAGCGCTAAAGTTTCGATTGATTAAAAAATTTTACATTTTAATATTAACAAAAACCTCCTCATTAATGAGGAGGTTTTTTTATATTTATTACATAAAAATCAAATCATGCTTAAATATAAATCTCTATCACTCACTTTCTTATTTATCTCTTCATTCGCTTTCGCTCAAAATAGAGAGATTCCAATTGATACAATAGTAACCACAAACCATACTACAACCATTAAAGGTGTAAAAGTGGCGTATCAAGCACAGACTGGTACTCAACCGGTATGGAATATGGAAGGTAAAGCAATAGCGACATTATATTATACTTACTACAAAAGAACTGACTTAAAAGCCAATCCATCACGCCCATTAATTTTTTCATTTAATGGAGGTCCAGGTTCAGCCTCAGTATGGATGCATTTAGCTTATACCGGTCCAAAAATTCTTAATATTGATAGTGAAGGCTATCCTGTTCAACCTTACGGATACAAAAGTAATCCCAACTCAATATTGGATGTTGCAGATATTGTATTTATTAATCCTGTAAATACAGGTTATTCTAGAATAATTGAAAATGATGGTAAAAAAGTGGATGGAAAAACATTTTTTGGAATCAACGAAGACATTACCTATTTGGCAGAGTGGCTTAATACTTTTGTAAGTCGAAAGCAAAGATGGGAGTCTCCTAAATATTTGATTGGAGAAAGCTATGGAGGCACACGTGTAATGGGGCTCTCTGCTGCACTTCAAGAAAGACAATGGATGTATATCAATGGAGTTATTATGGTTTCTCCAGCGGATTATAAAGTGATTAGAGTTGGAGGTCCTGTGTCTTCAGCACTCAATTTACCTTATTATGCAGCAGCGGCATGGTATCATAAAAAACTTGATCCAAAATTACAACAACAAGACCTCACGGAAATGCTTCCTGATGTGGAAGACTTTACAATCAACGAATTGATTCCCGCCCTTGCTAAAGGAGGATTCATTTCTCCAAATGAAAAGAATGAGATCGTTTCTAAAATGTCTCTTTACTCAGGACTTTCAGAAAAGTCTATTCTTCAAAACAATCTGGATGTACCAACGGCTTTCTTCTGGAAAGACTTATTGAGAGATGAAGGAAAAACCATTGGACGGCTAGATTCACGTTATTTAGGTATCGACAGAAAAGATGCTGGAACCCGGCCTGATTATAGCGCAGAACTAACTTCATGGCTACATTCGTTTACTCCAGCCATCAATCACTATATCCAAAAAGAATTGAAATTTAAAACGGATATTAAATATAATATGTTTGGACCTGTTCGTCCATGGAATAATGATAACGATAACACAAGAGAAGATTTACGCCGTGCTATGGCGGAAAACCCTTTTATGAAAGTTCTTTTTCAATCAGGATACTATGACGGTGCTACTACCTATTTTAATGCTAAATATACCATGTGGCAAATAGATCCAAGTGGTAAAATGAAAGATCGCTTCTATTTTGAAGGCTATCGAAGTGGACACATGATGTATTTAAGAAATGAAGATCTAATTAAAGCCAATGAGGATATTAGAACGTTTATCAAAAATACAGCTGCTAATGGAAAACCAGCAAAGTATTAATTAGACATCACATCGACGAATACTGTCTGCAAGAGAATCAAACCCATAGTTTGTTTTATTCTGAGGTATGAACTCTTGCGCAACCACGCCTTTGAATCCTGTTTTCAATATGGCTTCCATAATGGCTGGATAGTATAACTCCTGCGTTTCATCGATTTCATTTCGCCCAGGAACTCCTGCCGTATGATAGTGTCCATAATATTGATGATTCTCTTGAATCGTGTGGATTACATCTCCTTCCATAATCTGCATATGGTAAATATCGTAAAGCAATTTAAAGTTATCAGAATCCAACTCTTTACATAGAGCTACTCCCCAGTTGGAATTGTCACACATATAATCGTTATGATCTACTTTGGAATTCAAAAGTTCCATGTGTAAAATTACCCCTCTTTTCTCTGCATGTGATAGAATTGCTTTCAGGCCTTTTACTGAATTTTTTAGCCCTAGTTCATCATCCATCCCCCGTCTATTTCCGCTAAAGCATATTAGGTTTTTATATCCAGCATTAGCAACTAAATCAATATGTTCAAGATAACTTGGAATTAATTTGTCATGGAATTTTGCATCATTAAATCCGTCCACTAAATTTAATTCTGCTCCATTACACATGGTGGAATCTAAATTGTATTTTTTTAAGATATCCCAATGTTGAGGGCCAATCAAATCAATCCCAATTAGACCCAACTTACTTGCTTCTTTTGCAAGTGTTTCAATGGGTATAGTACCAAAACACCACTGACATACGGAATGATTGATTTTTCCTTTTAAAGGACTTTCATCAATATTGCTATTCTCATGCGAAAGTGAAGGTATGGCTAAAGCTCCTGTCCCTAAAGCCATCGTTTTAATTACATTACGTCGGTTCATATTTGGGTTGTTTTTCATTGGTTAAGCATTAAAAAATTATCTTTTCCCTTTCTAGGTATTTCTTTGGAGTTCTTTTTCCCAATTCCAAGCACTCAATAACGAATCCTCAAGAGTAAGTTTTGACTTCCAACCTATTTTTTTGAATATTTTTTCTGGATTAGCATAGGCTGTAACAATATCACCCTCTCTTGGAGAACTCATTGCATAGGGAACTTTCTCGCCGGTTACTTTTTCAAAGGTCTTAATTACTTCCATAACACTTACGCCTCTCCCTGTTCCCACATTAAAGACTTCGCAATTCTCAATATTTTTAGAGGAGATCAAATATTCTAAACTCTCTATATGAGCTTGTGCCAAATCTATTACGTGGATATAATCACGAATACATGTTCCATCTGGAGTGTCATAATCAGCACCATAAACCTTAAGAGTTTCTCTTATCCCAATCACAGTTTGTGTTAAAAAAGGAATTAAATTTTGAGGAATTCCTTTAGGAAATTCACCGATTTTTCTAGAAGCATGGGCTCCAATTGGATTAAAATAACGCAATAAAATTGCATTGAACTGTTTATTTATTGCACAACAATCCATAATCAACTGCTCCCCTATTTGTTTGGAATTTCCATATGGTGATGATGCTTTTTTTAACGGCATCTCCTCGTCAATTGGCATTTTATCTGCTTGACCGTATACCGTGCAAGAGGAACTAAAAATAAAAGGAATCGATTTTTCAGTAACATGTTCTAATATCTGAATCAATCCCCCAATATTGTTTTCATAATATTTCAAAGGCTTTTCAACACTTTCAGAAACTGCTTTGTAAGCGGCAAAATGAATTACTCCATCAATGTCAAGATGACTTTCAAACAAGCTATTCATTTGATCCACATTTCGAACATCATAAGCTTCAAATAATGGCTTCTTTCCACAAATCGCTTCAATACCATCTAAAACTTTTAAGGAAGAATTATGAAGATTATCTATAGAGATAACCTCATGTCCATTTTCAAGGAGAAGCACAGTTACATGTGATCCAATATAACCCAAGCCTCCTGTAACAAGAATTTTCAAATATTATAGGTATTATAATTACAACTCCCAACCTTTCCTATAAGTCCTTCCTACGTATTGGTTGGCAGCTTCAAGATTATTAATTTTCATGTTTTCACCATCCCATAAAAGCTTTTTTCTACCTATGTAGCTAGAACGCCTTCTGTTCCCAGTTGCCTCAGTCAACATATAGCTTCTAATGGCAATATTTCCCATTAATACAGTTTCTGTTAACGGGCCTGAATAATCAAACGATGATGTAAGTGATTTATGTTCAGCACTATTAAATCCTGCTTTACAAGCATCAACCCACTTTCGTTGATGTCCAAATTCAGGTTCTAAAACTTTTACTTTTTCGCCAAGTACAACAGGCTCTCCTTTGCGATACAACTTAGGATCTTCACCATATGCATCACAAGATATGACTCCCTTTTCTCCTATCATAATGATTCCATTACTTTCGATACTTACATCGGCAGGCAATAAATCTGGATGGAATGGTTTAATTCCTCCATCACTCCAAGTCATTTGGATAGGGCTAGGATTCTTTTCAGTAGCATCAAAATGAAGTGATACCGAAGAAGAAGGTGGACATCCTTCAGGGTAATAATCCGCACTCCACATTTTGGTATATATAGTTCCCACGCTACATTCTACATCGGTAGGGTATTTTAACCCTAATGCCTTAAAGGGTATATCAATTAAATGACATCCCATATCTCCTAAAGCTCCAGTTCCAAAGTTCCACCAACCCCTCCAATTAAACGGGTGCATTTCAGGAATATAGGGAGTTTCTGGAGCAGGGCCCAACCATTGATCCCAATTTAATGATGCAGGTTTAGCTGCTGCGTCTGGCTTTTTCAATGGAATTCCCTGTGGCCATACTGGTCGATTTGTCCAAACATTTACATTGGTAATGGTTCCTATAGCGCCTTCGTTGACCCACTTTTGAATTTGTAATTGATCTGGGTTTGAGGCCCCTTGATTCCCCATTTGAGTGACTAGTTTTTTCTCACGCGCCATTTCAGTGAGCAAACGTGCTTCATAGATATTGTGGGTAAGAGGCTTCTGTACGTAAACATGAACACCTCTTTCCATAGCATAAACCGCTGCAGCAGCGTGTGTATGATCTGGAGTAGAAATTGTTACAGCATCTATATCTTTTTCTTTATCCAACATCTTTTTGAAGTTGTCGTAGAAATTAGCATCAGAAAAGCGTTTCACTGACTTGGCAGCACTTCCTTCCGCAGAACTGTCTGTATCACAAAGTGCAACAACACGTTCTCTTCCTTTTACGGTTGCATTTCTAAGATCACTCTCACCTTTACCCCCTACGCCAATACCTGCTAAAACAAGTTGATCACTGGGTGGAGTAAACCCAACTCCTCCTAAAACATGACGCGGTACAATAAAAAGAGATGAGGCAGCAACTCCATTTTTTATGAAAGATCTTCTACCGTTTAAATTTGTTTTTGATTTTTTGTAAGACATCTCTAATGAAAATTAATTTTTAATAATACAAATTACAAAAAAACAAATGAAGACCGTCAAATTATGGAACTAAAAATGTTCCTTCCCAATTATCATCTAGGCTAAAAAAAGCTCTCAAATGAGTTGGTCTTTTCAATCGTAAATATTCCATTGTTTCAGCCTTAAAAATTAATCGTACAAAATGTCCTTTAGAAAAATTGTATTCAACTGATTCAGGGGAATTAATTTTACTTCCAGGACTCTTTTCAGCAGCGTAATCTTTTTTGCTTTGCTCTGGAATGGATTTATAAATTAAATCATTTTTGTTTGATTTCATTAAGCTTACACCAACAACTATTTGAAGCATTCGCTTTGGATCATAAAATAAAAATTGAGCTCTTTTGTCTTGTTCTAATTCCATCACTTTTCTAGAACGTAAATCTGTATAAATTGTAAAGCTTAACGTTTCAGAGTCAAAGTCTCTGAGGACTACGGTTCTCAAATTTGGACTTCCCTCAGGAGCTATAGTCGCTAGAGTAAAGAATCGAAAGGGGTGTTTCTTATTGTGTTTAGCCTTGATCCACTGCTCCTTACATTCTTTTAATATAGATGATAACATTGTTAATTTATTTTGTTTTTTTCAGTCCAACTCTTCACTCTTAAAATAGCATTGTTTTGAATATCTGCCCAAAAAAGATTGATATCCGCAAAATGATAGTTTTTAATAAATGAGAGAAAAAAACGTTTTGGAATTTTTGGCACACTAGACCAGAGCATCCCGTCTATTTTTTCAATTTGTAAACTTTTAGGATATATTAATTTGTTGGAACTCAAAACACCAAGATGGTCGTTTTCATCACTTTTAAGCTGATTATCCCAAGTAATAGGATTGGTTACTACACCCCCTTTATACCAATGTTCATATCGCTTTGGCAATTTGTTTTTCTTATAGGTATTCCAACTCACAAATCCACCTGTTGCCTCGGGTTGAGTTAAAGCAGGTATGTTAGTAAATTCATTTGGTTTAATGCGTACCCCTACCAAATAGGCAACAATTAATTTTTCTTGAAGAGGCTTTTCATCAAAAAACTCATGCAATAAGCGTTTGGCATGCAAGGACCCTTGACTATGCGATGCGATAATTATGGGCTTACCCTTATTAAAGTGTTTCAGATAAAACTCAAATGCGCGTTTCACATCTTGATACGCTAAAACACCCGCTTGTTTTCCTTGCTCAGCATAGGGGTCTACAAAAATTCGATAATGAGCTTGCCTGTAAAAAGGAACGTATAAATTTCCAGCTTTTGCCCATGCAGAAGCCTGGAAAGCAACAGCTTTAGACAATACTTCTTTCCGTATTAGCTTGTTTTTAAGGTCTGCATTCCATTGTGAATCTTTCTTATCCGTAAATAGTGTAGGATAGATATAAAAAACATCTGCCTTCTTTTTTTTAAAATTTGTAACAACCTCATTTAATTCGTCCGGCCATTGATTAGGTAAAACTGCCCAATTTTCATTGTCACTATATACTGGAGCATCAGGACTATTTTCCAAAGAAAATACTGAAGTTGAATATATGGGTTTACAAGAAATATAAAGTAACCCTATCAGAGCAATTATTAACTTTCTCACCTGTCAATTTTTAAGTAAATATACTGGATTAGAATAAATAATAATTGATAAGCTCCTTTTTAAAGAATCTCAAATAGGGGTTATTTTTTTAAAAAGAATAATTACCTTTAAAAAACAATTTTTTTAAAAAATGTCATGAAAAAACACATTGCTCTTATAGTTTGTATTTCGCTTGGGTTCATTACTGGATGCCAAGACCAAAAAAATAATGCGAAACCTCAAAGATCTATTGAAGTTAAAGTAGAACGTAATGACTCCATTACAAAAGCTGAAGTCACAACTACCTCTGACATTAATGGGAAAATTTCAAAAGAAGTTCAAGTTTTTGAGGGAAAACATGAAGAAGTCATGTCCAAAGTAAAATTAATTACAGAAGATTCAGAAGCTGCTGAAGGAAAAGAAACCAAAAGAGTCAAAAAAATTGAATTTCTACTCAATCCAAAAAGTGGAAGTGAAACCAATGGAACGGTTTCCTTTAAAGAAGAAAATGGTTCGATTCATTTTGAAGCAACTATTTCAGAATTAAGTGAGGGAAATCATGCTATTCATATCCATGAAAAAGCAGACTGTTCCTCCGAGGACGGAAAATCAACCGGAGGCCATTGGAACCCTACTTTTGAAAATCATGGCGCTTGGGGTGCTGAAACTGGATATCATAGAGGTGATATTGGTAATTTCCAAGCAGACTCTGATGGTAATGGTTCTGTTTCATTTTCAACAGACCAATGGTGTTTAGGATGTGATGATGCTACAAAAAACATTGTGGGTAAAGCAATAATTGTTCACCAAGGAGAAGATGATTTAACTTCTCAACCTTCAGGTGCTGCAGGATCAAGAATAAGCTGTGCTGGAATTATTGAATAATTAATAGTCCCACTTTCTAGTGATATCCAATTCCTTTATGGCTTGTAGTTCCTCCTGAGGAATAACCTTTAAAAAAGAAGGATGCTGCTCTATTGCATATTCAATTTTTTCTAAAATACTTTCAATACTTTCATTCTCATAATCAATCTCCAAAGGCTTTTTGATAACCATGGACTGAAGTATGCCTCGCTTTTTGATCATCAATCCTTTTTTGTCAAAAGATCGTCTAAAACCATCTATTACGATTGGAATCACGACTGGCTTATAACGCTTTATAATATGGACAGTACCTTTTCTAACGGGCCCAAATGGCTTTGTTGTCCCCTGAGGAAAAGTAATCACCCAGCCATCATCAAGTGCAGTTCCTATATTAGTAATGTCACTCATTTTAACTTGTCGCTTGACATCCTTGCCTGACTCTCGCCAAGTGCGTTCGATAGAAACAGAACCTGCATAAGCCATTATACGTGGCAACAGTCCTGCTTTCATGGTCTCTTTGGCTGCGACATAGTAAATATTCAGTTTTGGCGACCATAAATAACCTACATTCTTAATACTATCAATACGACCACTCAAACTTGCATTGAAAACATGGAACATAGCAACTACATCAGCAAAATAGGTCTGATGATTGGAAATAAAAAGAATATTATTGCCCGGTAAATTTTTGATAATTTCTGATCCCTCGATTTCAAGTTCATTAAAACCTCGATACCGACGGTGCGTCATAAAACCCATATAACGAATGAGCCATTTCTTTAAAATGAGGTAATGACCAAATGGATTTTTTTTGAACATATTGGCTTCAATAATGGGGTTAAAGATAAAATTAAATCAATGCACAGTATTCTAAAAAAACTTTAAATTCTGATAAAATCATTGCAGTAGCTCCCCAAATTATATGCTCTTGATAGACATAGCTAGGAACGGTGACCCCTTTATATGAATGTTCATCCAATGGTGTTTGTTTAACCTTTAGACGAATAAGTTCATGTAATGGAATCTCGATATGTTGTTTCACTTCACGTGGATCTTTATTAAACGAAGGAAGGAAATCATCTATTACTACAAAAGGGCTCACTAAAAAATTACTAGGTGGAATGTATAGCGGAGTTAAATTCAACAAAGGTTTTGTTTGTTTTGGAAGGACTCCAAGCTCTTCTTTACATTCCCTTAGAGCAGTTTGCCATAAGTTTTTATCATTGGATTCTGGCTTTCCGCCAGGAAAACTAATTTGTCCAGAATGAGGACCATCGTAGGTGGATCTCTTAATTAGAGATAAATGCATTACTCCTTTCTTAGGGTAACAATAAAGAAGAACTGCCGCTTTTCTTACATTAAGGAAATCAACTGGAAGTTTATTGATGGATTCTTTTCTTCCTAATGGAGCCGTAAGAAGATGTGCCTTTTTTCCTGGTAAAGAGAAATCTTTTACATTTGAAACAGAATCAATAAATGTTTGATAATCCATGGCAAAAACAAAAATACTCATATTCTCATTACTTGGACTTTTATTTCTGACGGACTGTGGCTCCGAAAAAAAAGAAAAAACAGTTCTACAAAAAGCAATACCTGAGGAAGAAATAAAAATATCTAAACCAAAAGAAGAAATTCCTCTAAAAGAAGAATTTGTTATTCTAAATGACAAAAATGCCATTCCTTTCTTTTTCGAATATCAAAAAGAAAATCTTGAAAACAATGTGCGTATAAGCACTCGCTTTGGAAATATTGATATTAAACTATATGACAATACACCCTATCATAGGTCTAATTTCATCTATCTGGCTAAAAGAGGATATTTCAACGGAACCACATTTCACAGAGTCGTTCCAGGCTTTATCATTCAAGGGGGAAATTCAGACCGAATGGAAACCTCAAAAAAAAGAGGAAAAATAGGAAAATACCTCCTTCCACCAGATACAAAAAAGGGACATAAACACCATAGAGGGGTTATCTCAATGCCAAGTAGTGAAATAGAAAATCCATATAAGTTAGCTTCTCCTTACGAATTTTTCATCGTACAACAAGACCCAGGAGCTTATCATCTAGATGGATCCTATACTGTTTTTGGAGAGGTAATTAAAGGCATGAATGTGGTAGATGAAATTAATAGACAAACTATTGATGATAGAGAAACTCCCTTGACCAATGTCTTTATGGAAGTTTCCATATTAAAATAGATTTTTCCTATACATACGTAATAATACAGCTTATTTCAAAAACTATTTTAAGCTTTTAACTTTATATAATAAGATTTTCTTATTATATTTGACAATTTGATAGATTAAAATATGACACTCACACAACTCCAGTATACATTAGCCGTAGCAGAAGAAGGAAACTTTACTCAGGCTGCAGAAAAATGCTTTGTGACCCAACCCACCCTTAGCATGCAGGTACAAAAGCTTGAAGAAGAACTAGCTGTTAAACTTTTCAATAGAAGCACCAAGCCCATTTCCTTGACCACTATAGGCGAGAAGATCATCGATCAAGCCAAAATAATTTTAAAAGAAGCCAAACGAATGGACGATATTGTTTCTATGGAAAGGGGAATTGTAGGAGGAAATTTTCGGCTGGGAATCATCCCTACCATCATGCCCACACTACTCCCGCTTTTCTTAAATACATTTATCAAAAAATTTCCTAAAGTCAATTTAAAAATTGAAGAACTCAACACAGCTGCAATCGTCGAAGAACTTAAAAACGGCAAACTTGACGCAGGAATTGCCGCTTCCCCTCTTGAAGACAGCAAACTCATTGAAAAGCCACTATATTATGAGCCTTTTGTAGGATACATCCCTCAATCTCACCCTTTATCAAAACTCAAATCATTGAACCCCTCAGACTTAGAAAAAATGGATGTTTTGGTCCTTGAAGATGGACACTGTTTTAGAGAACATGTACTAAAACTTTGTCAAACACCTAATCCAACAAACTCCTTTAACTTAAAAAGTGGAAGTTTTGAAACCCTAATTCATCTTGCGAATGATGGGCTAGGCATGACGCTTCTCCCCTATCTACAAACAAGAAACTTATCACCAAAGAACAAGGAAAATCTGCGTCCTTTTGAAAGTCCAGAACCTGCTCGTGAAATAAGTTTGATTTACTCAAAAAGTCAACTAAAATTACCTGTAATCGAATCCCTTGCGGTAAACATTGAAGGAATCATGCGCGGCGCAATACGATTTGAAAACATAAAAGTAGTAACCCCTAATTAATTGTTTTTTTAGCAGTTGACGGATCATTTAAATGGTCATTTTTTTTACAAAACCCTTCTAACCATAGCTTTAATATTCTACAATCATCCTGACTTAAATATTGATTTGCCTTGCTCAATTCCTTATTAAACAACTCCCTATCAAAGCTTACTTTTCGGAGAATCATTCTGTAATAATTTAAATTTCTAGACATTGGGATAAGGTTTAAAAAAACTAATTTATGTTTAATATTCTCAAAATAATATTATCAAAAAGTTAAAAAATAATTTTATTACTATGTATTACATAGTTCTATCTTTTATTTATGCATTTGCATAACAATATAATGGTCATGAAAATAGAAAACACTACTGCACAAATGCGAAAAGGAATCTTGGAGTTCTCTATGCTTTCGCTTATTGCAGGGAAAGATCTTTAAACTACTGAAATACTTGATACCCTAAAAAAAGGAAAAATGCTAGTGGTTGAAAGAACCGATTATCCATTACTAACCCGTTTGAAAAATGCAGCTAAGATTTTTTACAATTAGAGCTTCACAGAAAACGTATTAGATCTTGATCCACTAGAGGAAATTGCACCTTCAACTCCTTTTTATAATCAAAAATTGACGATCAATTTACACCCACAAGAAGGGAGTTTAGTCGAAGAAAAATCATTGGACATTATTGGAGAATCGGATCAGATAAACTAGAATGTTTGGATTGTTTTGACAATCAACAACACTTAAACATTCAATGTCAAGACAAATCTGGTGAGCAAAAAATAAATTAAAACGTTGATAATCATGGACTAACAATAAAAAAAAAATAAAGTTGCAATAAAGCGTGTTTTGGGTTTGTAGAATTTTTATTAAATGTTATATTTGCGCACACTTTTTCGGGGTGTAGCGTAGCCCGGTCATCGCGCCTGCTTTGGGAGCAGGAG